>TARA_R110002096_G_scaffold74973_14_pt1 | contig 19794 bp, 17 predicted proteins | sample TARA_R110002096 | Tara Oceans TARA_R110002096 (sample SAMEA4397295) | marine metagenome | biome: Polar Biome; feature: [DCM] deep chlorophyll maximum layer (ENVO:01000326); material: water (ENVO:00002006), including particulate matter (ENVO:01000060) such as... | depth 35 m
GATCTGCTCGACCGTGATGCGGTGGCCGGCCTGCCGGATGCGGCAAATGTGATGTTCATGGCGGGCCGCAAATTCGGCTCATCGGGCGCGGAACATCTGACATGGGCGATGAATGCGCTGTGTCCTGCGTTGGTGGCGGAACGCTATGCGGCAGCACGCATTGTCGCGTTTTCGACCGGATGCGTCTATCCGTTCTGGCCGGTTGATGCAGCCTCCGGCCCGACGGAGGATGTCGCGCCCAATCCGCCGCCGGGCGATTATGCCTGGTCCTGCGTCGCGCGGGAGCGGATGTTTGAACATATGAGTGTGGTGCATCAGACCCCGGGGCGGCTGTTCCGGCTGAATTATGCCATCGATGTGCGCTACGGCGTGCTCCATGATCTCGCCCGCAAAGTGCTGGCCGGAGAGCCGGTCGATGTCTCGATGGGCCATGTCACGGTGATCTGGCAGCGCGATGCCAATGCCCGCGCCTTGCGCAGTCTTGCACTGGCCACCACACCGACCAGCCCGATCAATGTCACTGGTGCCGAGGTAGTATCGGTGCGCGCCATCGCCGAAGCCTTTGCCAGGCGTTTCGGTAAGACGGCGCAGATCACCGGCAAGGAAGCCCCGACCGCATGGTTGAATGATGCCAGCGCATCGATAACGGCGTTCGGTCCGCTGACCGTATCCCTGGAGGACATGATCGACTGGCAGGCGGACTGGCTGCTGCAGGGCGGCAGGAGTCTTGACAAGCCAACCCATTTTGAAGCCCGCGACGGAAAGTACTGACACGATGAAGATCGCCGACCTTCCCTCTGATGTGCATGAGTTGATATCTGACGGCACGGCGATTCCCGCGCACCCGCTGGCGCTGAACGCCAGCCGCGAGCTTGACCGGCGGCGGCAGCGGGCATTGTCACGCTATTATATCGATGCGGGCAGTGGCGGTCTGGCTGTCGGCGTGCACACCACCCAGTTCGAAATTCGCGAGGCCAGCCTTTATCAGCCGGTGTTGGAACTGGCCGCGCAGAGCGCTGCCGACTGGACCGACCGACCGCTTGCCATGATCGCCGGTGTCGCCGGCAGAACCGCGCAGGCGGTGGCGGAAGCCAAAACCGCAGCGGCGCTGGGCTATCATGCAGCTTTGGTCAGCCCCGCGCCGTTCCGCAATGCCAGCGACGACGAGTTGATCGAGCATTGCAGCGCTGTTGCCGGGGTGATGCCGATTATCGGGTTCTACCTGCAACCTGCCGTCGGCGGCCGTGTGCTGTCGGTGGATTTCTGGCGGCGGTTCGCTTCCCTCGACAATGTTCTGGCCATCAAGATCGCGCCGTTTCACCGCCATCGCACGCTTGACGTGGTGCGCGGCGTCATTGCGGCGCGGGCCGAGGATCGCGTCGCGCTCTATACCGGCAATGATGATCATATTGTTGGCGATCTGCTGACGCCCTTTACACACAGGCGCGATGGCGAGGATGTCACCCTTCGCATTGTCGGGGGCCTGCTGGGGCAATGGTCGGTCTGGACCAAAGCGGCTGTCGATCTGCACGCCAGATGCCGCGCTGCGGTGGCCGGTGACGCCGATGTGCCTGCCGCGCTGCTCGCACTTGACGCGCAGATGACGGATATCAACGCAGCCGTGTTCGATGTCGCCCATGATTTTGCCGGGGTTATTGCTGGCTGTCATGAAATCCTGCGCCGCCAGGGCTTGCTTGAAGGCATCTGGTGCCTTGATCCGGGCGAAGGCCTCTCACCGGGGCAGGCAGATGAGCTGACGCGCGTCACGAAAGATTATCCGCATCTGACCGATGATTCCTTTGTTGCTCTGCATCTGGATCGCTGGTTGAATGATTAGACAGGTGCCGGAGTATTTATGCTGACGGCACGCTTGACACAGCGTCATCGCCGTTTCATTCTGCAATAACCAGCTGGTTACTTGCGTGCGGGAAGATGCGCAGACCGGCTCTTGTAATTTAACAGGAGGACATTTCGCATGAGTATCAAGACCTTGACAGGGCTGTTTCTGGGGGCCGGTTTTGCCCTTGGCATATCAGCTGCCGGCACTGCCGTAGCGCAGGAATGGACGCCGGAAAAGCCCATCAATATTATCGTTCCATGGTCAGCGGGCGGCTCCACCGATCAGGTCACGCGGATAGTTGCAGCCGAGTTGGAAAAAGCTCTTGGCGGAACCGTTGTGGTTCAAAACCAGCCCGGTGCATCCGGCTCGATCGGCTCGAAGAGTGCGCTGGATTCCGACCCTGATGGTTATACCTGGACGGCTGGCGCTGCGCAGGATCTTGGCACCTACAAGGTTCTGGGAATGCTCGACACCTCGATCGAGGACTGGAACGTGTATCTCGACGTTGCCAATGTTGCTGTCATCGGCGTTAATGCGGATTCGCCGTATCAGACCATGGACGACATGCTGCAGGCGATGAAGGACGATCCGCAATCTGTGACAGTGGCCACAGCGGGCCTCAATTCAGGTGGCCACAATGCCATCGAAGCGATCAAGAAGGCCGCAGGTGGCGACTACAAACATGTCACTTATGATGGTGGTAATCCGGCCGTCATTGCCGCTGTGTCGGGCGAAACCATGGCGACAACACAGCTTGCGGTGGAACAGGCTGAAATGATCCGCGCCAAGAGAATCCGTCCGCTTGCCGTGCTCAATGCAGAGCCGCTGATACTGGAAGGCTATGGCGAAATCCCGCCGATCACCGATTTCGTCAAAGATGTGCCGATTGCACCGAACTATTTCGGCATCTTCGTGCCGAAAACCGCGCCTGCCGAAGTGGTTGCCGCACTCGACAAGGTCTGGGCAGGTGACATTGCCAACAGCCAGGCGCTAAAGGACTATGCCGCCAATCGCGGCGCGGTTTTCGCACCCTATTACGGCGACGACGCGCAGAAGCGCGTGCTGCCAGCCATTCAGAACAATGCCTATCTGTTGTTTGATGGTGGCAAGGCTAAAGTCGATCCGTCGACTGTAGGCATTTCTCGGCCAGAATAAGATTGGCAGACAGACAGAACGCTCCGGCGGATACGCATTATTCGCCGGGGCCGGTTTCATTGCAGCGGGAGTTTGTTCGGCGACATGATCGACAATACTGGCACGACGGTCGCGGAAGAAACGCCTGACACCGCCCAGCAACCGACCAGAGCGGATGCCTGGACCGGCATTTTTTTTATCATCTTCGGTCTGCTCATAACCTTCGAATCCTGGCGGATGCCGCGCATGGAGGAATTCGGTTCCAGTATCTGGTCCGCACCCGGTGTCGTTCCCGGCATGATCGGTCTCTCCCTCACCACGATGGGTGCATTCCTGTTTCTGCGCGCCCGCCAGGCCATCGGCCTGGCGCCGCCACCACGTGAACAGGGCACCGTTCGCCGTGTCCTGATTACGTTGCTGCTGTGTATCGGGTTCGCCTATGTGGCAGTCGGTCTTATTCCGTTCGTTCTCGCTGCCTTCCTGTTTCTCTTCAGCTTCATCATGCTGTTTGACCGCGAAGATCGCCGGGTCGAAGGCAAAGCGCTTTCCGGCCGGGCTCTGGCGAAGCGCGCCGCCCTGGCATTTGTCATTTCGGCAGTTGCAGCCTGGAGCATCACCACCGTCTTCGAAGACGTCTTTTACGTGCGTCTGCCGTGACCGGGCTGGGCTTTTTCGCCGATGCAATGGTGGCTTTCCTGACCAGCCCGATGACGCTGTTCAATGTGGCCTGGGCAACGTTTCTCGGCATTATTGTCGGCTCCCTGCCCGGTCTCACGGCCACGCTCGGCATTGCTCTGCTGACCACCCTGACGTTCCGCATGGACGGAACCCAGGCCATTCTCATTCTGATCTGCATGTATGTCGGGGCAATTTATGGCGGCTCACGCTCCGCTATCCTGCTCAACATTCCCGGAACGCCGGCCAATGCGGCGACGGCGCTCGACGGCTTTCCTCTGGCGCGGGCGGGCAAGGCCGGGCAGGCGATGGGCATTGCCACGGCGGGCTCATTCGCCGGCGGTGTCATCGGTATGCTGGCGCTGGCGCTTGTGGCTCCGGTTCTGGGCGATTTCGCGCTGTCCTTCGGTTCTTACGAGTTTTTCTGGCTGGCGCTGTTCGGGGTCCTGATTTCCGGTCAGATCACAACGACCGGGGATTCGCTGAAAGGCTGGATCGCCGGCTTTCTGGGACTGTTCGTTGCGATGATCGGGCAGGAAGGCATTCAGTCATACCAGCGATTTTCATACGGCTCGTCAGATCTGGCGGGCGGTATCGGCCTGCTGCCGGCGCTTGTCGGCGCGTTCGGATTTGCCGAAATCCTGACGGTCATGAAAGCGCGGGGCTTCCAGTCGGTGCGCGATGCATCGGACCGGATCCTGCCGCGCCTCAGCGACGTCTGGCGCTATAAGCGGACCATCGTGCGCTCCGGTTTGATAGGCACATTCATGGGGCTGCTGCCGGGTGTCGGCGAGGATATGGGCGCATGGATGTCCTATGCCGCCGCCAAGCGCGCCAGCAAGGTCAAGGAAACCTTCGGCAAAGGCTCGCTCGATGGTCTGATGGCCGCTGAAACCGGCAACAACGCAGCCGTGCCCGGAGCCATCATACCGGTGCTGACACTCGCCGTGCCCGGCTCCGCGCCTGCCGCCGTACTGCTGGCGGCGATGTTCATTCATGGCATCCGCCCTGGGCCGATGATCATGATCGAGTCGCCCGCCTTCGTGTTTCAGGTCGTGGCGATGGTGGCAATGGCGATGATTGCAATGCTCATCATCGGACTGCTGCTCACCCGTCCGCTGCTGCTGGTGCTGGCAGTGCCGCGCGCTTACCTGATGCCGATCATCTTCACGCTCTGCACAATCGGCTCGTTTGCCATCGCCGGCCGGGTTTTCGACATTCAGGTGATGCTGGCCTTTGGCATTCTGGGGTTCGCACTGCGCGAGATGAATTATCCGATGGCACCGCTGGTGCTTGGCATCGTGTTGGGCGATCTTCTGGACAAGAGCTTCCGCCGTGGAATGACCCTTTCGGACGGTGATTTTGTCGCCTTTATCACAAGGCCGATCTCGGCGTTTCTGGCGCTTGCCTGCCTGCTGATGCTGCTTGGTGCAGTTCCTCCGCTGCGCCGACGCGTTGCCACCATGGCGGCTTCGTTGCGGGCAAGCCTGACCGGAAAAAAATCATGAAGATTGCACTGTGCAACGAAGTCATCCGCGATTGGGAAATCGGCAAACAGGCTGCGTTCGCAGCGGCTCTGGGTTATGACGGTCTGGAAATTGCACCCTTTACGCTCGATGAAAACGGGCCGCGCGCGCTGGACGAGGCGGCTTTGTTGCGCATTCGCAACTCTGTCGAGGCTGAAGGACTTAAAGTGTCAGGACTTCACTGGCTGCTGCTCGCACCGCAAGGTCTGTCGATCACCGATGCCGCTGCAGACATAAAGCAGCGAACACGGGACACCATTGAAGCGTTGATCGCCATGTGCGCGGCTCTGGGCGGTGAGTATCTGATCCATGGATCTCCGGCGCAGCGTGTTCTGCCGGGCGATGACGAGGCAGGAGCCCGCGCTCGTGCTCTCGATCAGTTCCGCCTTGCGGCAGATGTAGCAGGCAAGGCTGGCGTGAACTATCTGCTGGAGCCGCTGTCACAGACCCAGACCGCTTATGTCAACACGCTTGACGAGGCCGCCTCCATTGTCGGCGCTGTCGATAATGCGCATTTTTCCGCCATGATTGATTGCTGCTCAGCGGCGCAGGCGGAAACCGCGCCGATCCCTGAGTTGCTGTCCCGGCATCTGCCGACCGACCTGATCCGTCACGTCCATTTCAACGATCCCAATCTGCGCGGTCCGGGTCAGGGAAAGCTCGATTTTCTGCCGATTGTGCAGCGTTTGACGGATCTGAATTATGACGGATGGATCGGCGTTGAACCGTTCCATTACGTGCCGAACGGACCGGCCGCCGCCGCCCGTGCTATCGGCACCATCCGTGCGCTGGAACAGGCCGCAACATCGCGGCGGACGCCATGAGCCGGAATAGTCCTGCCATCGAAGTCCGCGAGGTTGAACTGTTTGAACGGCCGGTGACCCTGCGGCTGCCATTCAAGTTCGGCGCGGTGACGCTGCGCGAGACACCGCAACTTTTCGTGCGCGCCCGTATCATCTGCGGAACCGGCGAGGAGATCGGTGTTTCGGCAGAATTGCTGGCGCCGAAATGGTTCGACAAGAACCCGGATCTGTCGAACGAGGACAATTTCGAACAGCTGCGCAGCTCGATGCGCATAGCTGCAAAGCTCTACCAAGAGGCAGGGCGTTTCTCCTCCGCCTTTGCCTTGCACGCGGGCCTGCAGGCGGCTCATTATGCCGCCTGCACCCGCAACAATCTCAACGGGCTGATCGCTTCATATGGCACGGCTTTGATGGATCGCGCCGTGCTCGATGCGCTTTGCCGGTCGCAGGGGCAGTCGATCTTTCAGGCCATTCACAGCAATCTGCCGGGTATCGACGCTGCCACCACGCCGGATCTGTATGGCACCGACATCGCCGCTCATCTGCGCGCCATGCCAGCGCCCGAGCGGATTGATGTGCGCCATACGGTCGGCATGGCAGACGCGATTACCGAGGCTGACCTGACCAGCCGGGTCGATGACGGATTGCCCGAAAGTCTGGAAGCCGTCATTGCGCGCTACGGCCATCGCTATTTCAAACTCAAGGTCGGCGGCGATACCAGTGCTGACATCAAGCGCCTTGGCCAAATTGCCGAATTGCTTGATCGCGGTCCAGCCGATTACTGTGTAAGCCTCGACGGCAATGAACAATTTGCCGATGCGGCAGCCGTGGTCGACTGGATCGATGCGGTCGAAAGCGTGCCCTCGCTGGCCCGGCTATGGGCGTCAACGCTCTATCTGGAGCAACCCATCGCACGGGCGCAGGCGCTGGAGCAGCCGGTCCACACCATCGCCGCCCGCAAACCGGTCGCGATTGATGAATCCGACAGCCATATCGGCGTCTTTCCGGTGGCAAGGGCGCTTGGCTATCACGGCATCTCGTCGAAATCCTGCAAGGGGTTTTACCGCGCCATTCTCAACGTGGTGCGCGCACGAGAATGGAATACGGCCGCCAGCGGCAATGAATACTTCATTATCGCCGAAGATCTCACCACCCAGCCCGGCATTTCCGTGCAACAGGATTTTGCTTTGGCAGCGCTGACCGGAGCCAGCCATGTGGAGCGCAACGGCCATCATTATGTCCACGGGTTCGGCGACGCGCCGCTGGCAGAGCAGCAGCGTTTTGCCGGAGCCCATGGCGATCTCTACACCACAAGCGCTGATGGCAAAGTGCGGCTGAAGATCGAGGATGGGTCGATATCGCTGAAATCGCTGCAAGCACCGGGTCTGGCAGTGGCAGCCTATCCTGACTGGGATTCATTGAGCACTGTCAGTAAGGCGATCTAAAAAGATCCACTGCGCGGTGGGCCGGGATCGATAGCGGCAACGGTCTGATCGTAGCTTTCGGCAAGCAGCGCCTGGCGGATTTCCGCGTGGTCCGGATCGAGCCAGAGATTTTCATGCTCCCACGGATCAGCATCCAGATCGAAAAGCTCGCCCTTGCCGGTGCCGTGATAGACCACAAGCTTGTAGCGCTCGGTGCGCCACATGGTGGCCCGGCTGTGATGCGGTAAATCGAGGGCGTCGTAAAATTCGGAACGGACACCGCTACGCTCCACGGCTGCGCCATCCGAAAGCGTTGATTGCAGAGACAGGCCCTGCATGCGCTCCAGCGGTTCCAGTCCGGCAAGGTCCAGCAGCGTGGGCGCGATATCGGTCAGTTCCACCAGATCATCGCGCACCGCGTTGGCCTGAATATGGCCGGGCCAGCTCCAGATCAGCGGCACCCGCACCAGCCCCTCATAGAAGCGGCAGCCTTTGAGAATGAGGCCGTGATCTCCCAGCGTTTCGCCGTGATCGGAGGAGAAAACCACGATCGTGTTTTCCGCCTGACCGCTGTCTTCCAGCGCATCCAGTATCCGGCCCAACTGATCATCAATCAGCCTGATCATCGCATAATAGGCGCTGATCAGGGTTTGCGCGTCGCGCTCGCCGGCCGTTTCGCCTCCCGGATTATCCGGGTCCGGTGCAGGATCGACCGGCAGCACGGGATTGGGAATATCCAGCGCCTCCGGGTGCTGCGCATGAGACTGAAAATCGATACTTTCCAGATACTTCTGCTGCTCCAGATCTTCTGGAATAAAGTGTGGTCCGGGTAGCGATTGCGGCGGAAACATCTCGCGGTACAGTTTGGGAGGATTGAAGGGCGGATGCGGATCATAGACATTCACGCTTAAAAACCAGGGGCGCGGATCCTTGCGCCCGGCAAATTCTATGCTGCGGTCTGCCGCCCATGTTGACTGGTGAAACTCGGCCGGCACCCCGTCACTATCCATGCTGAGTTCGGCCAGATTCCCGCCCTTCTGTTTCACCCAGTCAGCATAATCATGACCTTCTTCCCATGCGTCGCGCGGCGCATGGCTGTAGTAAAACTCGCTGTATCCGTCATCGACACGCGGCTCAACGCCATTGAAGGCCGACGCCAGATGCAGCTTGCCGACATTGCCACAGCGGTATCCTTCATCTGCCAGAATTTTCGGTAACAGTGGAAACCGGTCGGCAAAATAGGCGTTGCCGTTGCGGCTCGCACCAATGGTGGAGGGATACATGCCGGTCAGAAAACTCGACCGGCTGGGTGTGCAGATCGGCGCCTGGCAATAGGCCCGCGTAAACGCAGTGCCGGAAGCGCAAAGCCGGTCAAGATTGGGTGTGGAAATATGTTCATTTCCAAGAGCGGCAATCGTATCGAATCTCTGTTGATCGGTGCAGAACCACAGGATATTCGGTCTATCTTTTTTTGCCATAGGAAGGGTCCCGCAGGTCAGATTTTTCGGTGGTCAGCGCAGCAGAAAAAGCAATTTTTGCCAGCACAGATTTGCACCAGAAACCTACCTATTAATGCATTGATTTGCAATGAGAAAATGGCATTTTGACTGCAGTAAGACGGCGTTATGATTGGACTGCAAAGAAGCTATGGATTAGGCTTCGGTTTCATCGGCCATTTGCTTGAAAATCCACCGGACGCAAGCGCTGGCCAACGAGTGGATCAACAAGGGGCAGAACTGCGATGACGAACCCGATTTCTCTTATGCGATTTCTCGAAATCGCGCAGAACGGTTCGATGCGCAAGGCGGCGGAGTTTCTCAACATCAGCCAACCGGCTTTAAGCCAGAGCCTGCGCGAGTTGGAGCTGGAAATCGGGTTTCAGCTTTTCGAGCGCACGCCGCGTGGTTTGAGCATTACCCCTGAGGGCCGGCAACTGGCGGTCTATGCAAAAGTTCTGTCCAATGACATGGCGCTGCTGAAGGATGCCGTGATTGCAATTCGCGAACGCCGCGATGTCTCGCTGAGAATCGGCGCGTCTGCAAGCATCTGTGCAGGAGCACTGCCGGCCGTGACAACCGCTCTGGTCGATGGCGGTTTTGCCTCTGCCGTTCATGTTCATGAGGGCACATCGGATGTATTGATCCCGGCATTGCGGGAGGGCGCGATAGATTTTGCAGTCAGCTATTTATGGAACCCTGGCTGTTCCGATGAGGCGCTGGCTTATGAACATCTCGGCAATTCCACGATCACCGCAATCTGTCAGCGCCACCACCAGGACGCGCTGAAGAAGCACGGCGTTGCTTATCTGTCGGATCAAAAATGGGTGATGATGGTGCGGTCCACCGATTTGAAGGAACGCTTTGAGAACTTTTTCAGCAGTGGCGAGATTGAGCGCCCGGAAGTGGTGGTGGAAACGGACAACACAACGCTGGCGCTGCGTCTGCTCAGCGAAAGCGATTATTTTGCTTTCATTCCTCTGGAACATACTCGCGTTTTGAAAACGCGCGAACTTCTGGCGCTCAATCTGCGGGATATTACCTGGGTGCGCGGGGTCGGTCTGTTCTACCGCAAGGTCAGCTTCGACTGGAGCTATATTCCGGTCGTGCGCGAGGCGCTGAAAACCCATTACAGCCGGGATGCCATCGGTGCTGACCATGGCGAAATGCCGGTTATACGATTGCAGACCCAGCCATAATTCGCGTCATGCCGGTTTCGGCCGCAGCAAGCGGGTAATCAGCGGCGGCAGCAGCAGGGTTGCCGCGGCGATTGCGATGAAGACCACGGCCACCGGACGTTCCAGAATTCCCAGATAGGATCCTTCTGACCACATCAGCGCCGAGCGCAACTGGGTTTCCGCCAACCCGCCCAGAACGAAGCCGATGACAAAAGGTGCCAGCGGGATTTTAAGTCGCTCAAATATCAGCCCGAGAATCCCGAAGATGAACAGCACGACCACGTCGAAGACCTCATTCCTCAGCGAATAACAGCCCAGCACCGCAAACACGATCATGATTGGATAGAGCAATTCCCGCGGCACCCGGACCAGCGAAACAAAGGCGCGCATTCCGGTGAACAGAACCACGCCGGAGAGGATGGTTGTAAAGAGATAGGAAAACACGACACCCCAGGCGAGCTCCGGCGAGTTGGTGAACAACAGCGGCCCCGGCGTGATGTTGTGCAGGATCAGCGCGCCCAGCAAAATGGCATCGACAGCACTGCCGGGAATCCCCAGCGCTATCAGCGGGATCAGCGCGCCGCCAACATTGGCGTTATTGGCCGATTCTGCCGCAATAATCCCGCCAGGTTCGCCGGTGCCGAATTTATCGCCGTTTTTGTGAAACGTCTTTGCGACGGAATAGGAGATCGTCGAGGCGATGCTGGCGCCCACGCCCGGAAGGATGCCGATCCAGGCACCGACCAGAGACGAGCGGATCAAATTGACCCGATTGTTTTTGAATATCGCGCCCATGCCGCTCACAGCATTGCCGGTCAGCGGCACGGTTTCCACCTCGGGCTCCTTGCTGAGAAGCGCGCTCAGCGACGTGCCGATGACGAACAACCCTAGAAGAACGGGCAGCGTATCAAGCCCACCGACAAGTTGACCAATGCCGAAATCGAGCCGCAATGCGCCGTCTGCAGCACTGACGCCGGGAACCGAAGCCAGCAGTCCCAGGACACCGGCAATCAGACCACCGGACATATTTCCGCGAATGAGAGAGGCCATCAGCACCAGTCCCATGGTGATCAGTGCGAAATATTCCCACGGACCGAAATAAGTTCCCCAGATGGAAAGCGGCCTGGCCAGAAGCAGCAGAATCAGGCCGGCGATCAGACCGCCTGTCAGTGAGGCGATGATGCAGATGGCGAGCGCGCGTTCCGGCTGACCCCGTTGCGCCATCGGAAACGCATCCAGGGTGGTCATGATCGACGATGGCGTGCCGGGCATGCGCAGCAGGGCAGCACTGACCATACCGCCACTGACGCCGCCAACATACATGCCGACCAGCATGACGATGGCATCCACACTGGACATCGACAGGGTCAGGGGAACCATCACTGCAATCAGGGTGGCCGGACCGATGCCGGGAATGACACCGACGATCAACCCGGCAATGCCGCCGATGACTGAAAACAGAATGGTCGACAGGGAAAAGAAACTGAACACCAGGCTACCCCTGTCCGATCATCTTGAAGCCAAGGCCGACATCTGCTCCCAGAAGCAGCAGGCCGACCACCCCGGCGGTCATTGCGGCGACGGCGAAGCTTTGCCGGCTCGGGCGGGCCAGAAAGCCGGCAAACAGAACATAGGCTGCTGACATCCAGATGAAGTCCACCTCGCCGGTCAGCAGAATCAGTCCGTAAATCACGGTCACAACAGCAACGACGATGTTAGCTCTGGACGGCAACTCCATTTTGCCGAACATGGCGCTGAAGCGGCCCGAAGTTTCCGGGCCTGCCTGCCGGAAGCTCCGGGCCGCCTTGACCAGTTGCACAATGGCCAGGGCGATCAGACCGATTGCAAGCGCCCGTGGAAAGGCCCGTCCGCCCAGACTGTCGAATCCGAATTCGCGAATCGAGTCGACAGACATCAATGTGGCCGTTGCCACAATCAGACAAAGTGCAGCACTTGCGATGAAACGCATCCTGGCCTCCACATGGATCGAACGGGCTCAGACCGTTATGTCAGCTTATTTCTTTTCAATCTTGGCACCAAGACGTTTGATGGTCTGTGTCGAGGCTTCAATCTTGGCAGCCAGCGCGTCGCCCGAAACGAAAACCGGCTTGAATCCACCCTCTGTCATTTCCTTTACAAGCTCAGGATCAGTCATCAGGGTTTCCAGGCCCTGGCGAAGCTTGGCCAGAACGTCTTCAGGCGTGCCCTTCGGGGCCAGAATCCAGTTTCCGATGCAGAATTCCGCATCGTAGCCCAACTCTTTGGCCGTTGGCACATCCGGCAGAACCGGGTCGCGTTCCGCCGACATAATGACCAGCGGCTTCAGGCCGTTTTCCTGATAGGCCAGAGCTTCGGAGACCGCAAAAATCGAGACGTCGGTGTGGCCGCCCATCAGCGAAGCCAGGCGTTCCGATCCCTGTCCGGCCTGAACAAGCGTCACATCAATTCCGGCGACTTCATTGAGATACATCGATGCAAAGTGGGCCGGCGCGCCGATATTGGCGGCTTCGCGCAGTTTGCTGCCGGCTTTCACCGCTTCAACAGCTTCCTTGTAATTTGCGTAAGGGGTTTCGGGCGAGCCGACATAGACCAGGCATTGCTGGGCAACTTCGGCAAGCGGTTCAAAGGCTTCGGGGCCGTAAGTCGTGACGCCCAGAACATTGGCTGTGATCAGGCCCTGATGCAGCAGCAAAATAGTATAGCCGTCCGGATCCGCCTCCTTGACCTGGCGCGAGGCGACCGAGCCGCCGCCGCCGCGTGAATTCTTGACCGTGATTTCCTGACCGAAGGCCTTGATCGCACGATTGTATTTGGACAGGGTGCGCGCCACTCTGTCACCGGAACCACCGGGTGCGGATGGCACTACCAGCGTGATTTCCTTCTCGGGGAATTCCGCCATTGCCGGTCCCGCCAAAACGGTCGCGAGCATTGCTGCAATAAGTCGTTTCATGATTATCTCCTCACCTGAAATTTATTGGTTCACCCTGCCGGCGCATAGCGTCCGGCTGAATGCATCATCAGGCCATGCCCACCACAGGCAGGGGCTCCTTCAGAATATCATCCGGGCGCTCATTGATCAGACCCATAAGCCGCTGCCTCTCATCTCTGTGGTCGGGCCTGTCCCACAGATTGTTCACTTCAAACGGATCGTTCAACAGATCATACATTTCGCCGGCTTCCGACAGCATGTCGAATGTCAGTTTCCACTCCGGCGTCCGGGCAGCACGCAACTCCAGTTCCACCCCGCAACGCGAGGCGGCCAGCCCCCATTCCACATAGGAGTGGGTGCGGTCCTCTTCCCCGCGGATCACCGGCAGCAGGCTTTTTCCATGCCGGTCCCGGTCATCCTTGACCCCGGAGAGTTCCATGAATGTGGGAAGCAAATCCACCAGCGAGACCGGCGTTTCGATGATGTTGTTTGGCGCAATGCCGGGCCCGGCAATCAGGCAGCCGACACGGATCAGACCATCATAGAGCATCGGTCCCTTCAGCAGCAGACCGTGATCGCCAAGCCAGTCGCCATGGTCCGACGTGAAAATCACATAGGTGTTGTCATCCAGACCGGATTCCCGCAGGGCGTTGAGAATCCGCCCGAACGTATGATCGGCCAGTGAAATCATGCCGTAATAATTGGCGATGACTTCCCGCAGGACGTCGTCGTCCAGCTGCTCCGGCCGCGACCAGTTGGCCCGGATCTTGCGGAAAACTTCATCTTCCATGACCGGCTCGTTTTTGCGTGATGCCTCGTGCCACCAGGGTTTCCCCGTAAAGTCGCGCTCCCGCACCGGTGGCAGGTCGACATCTTTGGGATCATGCATCCGGCTCCACGGCTCCGGCGCATCAAATGGCGTATGCGGGTCGGGAATCGAGACCCACAATGCAAACGGTTCGTCGTGCTTGCCCTTGATGAAGTCCACAGCGCGGTCGCCGCACCATGTCGATGTGTGCCAGAGCGAGGGCAGGGCCGAATGCCAGACCTGCTCGAAACCGGATTCCGGTGGCAGGCGCTGTTCATGCGCGGCAAGTTTTTCCGCGCCGCGCCCGTCGCCAAAGAACCAGTTTTCATAGTGCAGAACATGGGGCGGCGGGCTGGGTTTCAAATTGAAATGACCCATCAGCATCAACTCGCAATGGTCAAAACCCATATAAGGTCCTGACCATTCATCCATGTTGTAATCCGGTGTGCTGGACAGGCATTCCGGCCGGCCGGTGGGTTCGAATGTGCGCACGGTGGACAGATGCGGTTTGCCGATGAAGGCAGTGGAATAACCCGATTCCGCCAGTTTGCCGGCCCAGCCATTCTCTCCGGTTTCTTCCGGCAGATCGATGCCATTGTCCCGCACGCCATGGGTCAACGGAAAAAGCCCGGTCAGGATGGAGGCACGGGAGGGCTGGCAGATCGGATTGGCGGTGGTGCAATTGGAAAAGCGTGTGCCGTTGCGGGCAAATTCATCAAGATGCGGCGTTTTCACCGCGCGCCCTTCAAACCCAAAGCAGTCACCACGATGCTGGTCTGTCGTCACAAGAATGATGTTCGGTCTGCTGCCTGGCATTATGGCTCCTCCTGCAACAGGAATTACCGAAGCTGGTCATTAGCGCAAATAATAATAATAGAAGAGGTGATAGGCAGTGATTATCGCATTGGTTGCCTGCAAATGCGCACCATCGCTCGATCACGCATCAATTGAAGTGTGCCGGCACCAGCGTGCTGAGCTCCGAGGCTGGTTTTATCAAAGACGCGCCATTTGATGCGCTAAATCTGCAGTCCCGCACATAAGGCAGTGTTGCGGATATGGGCTCGCATTTCGCGGCGGGCCTCTTCGGCATCGCGCCGCGATAATGCGACGATCACGGCGCGGTGCTCGGATAAGGATGCTTTCATTCTGGATGCCTCTGTTGCCGGAATTGCCTGCATCTGGGTCTCCACCACCTGGGCCCGCACAGAGGCATAGATGTCCTGCATGAAGACATTCGGGCAGGACGCGACAATTATAGAGTGAAACTGCACATCCGCCTCGACATTGGCGACAATATCGCCCCGCTTCCAGGCCGTTTCCATTTGGTTCGTTGCCTGGGTTAGAGCTGCCATGTCATGGGTTGAAATATGAAGTGCAGCGGCCGCGGCAATCTCACTTTCCAACACAAAGCGTGCCTGAAACACGTCGCTTGCCATATATCGTTCGGAAAACCGCCAGGGCAGTTTTTCGTCCCTGCGAGCGTCCTTTGGATCGGTGACAAACGTACCGCGCGCCGGCTCCGTTCGCAGCAGGCCAAGCGTTTCCAGGCGCATCAGCCCTTCACGCAGGGTCGCCCTGCTGACCTGTAATTGTTCACTGAATCCGCGTTGCGACGGTAGTTTTTGCCCCGGAACCAGGTCGCCGTTGCGGATCATCGCGGCAATCCGGCGCTGCACCAGTTGGACCGTCGATTCCCGAATGTGCGAACTGTTGCCGATGTTCATCTCAAAATACCCGAATTTGCTGTTGCGCTGACCGGTTTAAGAAATATTCTCGACCGTGTCCCTTGCAAAATGCACAGAAATGCTCTTCGTTACCTTAACCGGTCTGACCGGTCTGACCAATAGAAACTCAACACGGAGCGTTCCATGTCTTTTCCCACACGCAGAGCATTTGCCAGTCTTGCGGCTGTCGCAACAGTGGCACTATCCATACATAGTCTTCCTGCACAAGCCGCAGAGTTCAGCGTCGGTGCCAATATTGGCAATGTGCCCTGGGAGTTTCAGGATGCGTCCGGTGCGACCGTCGGTTTTGAAATTGATCTGGTAAATGAAATTGCCAGTCGCCTCGATTCAACCGTCAAATTTGAGAATATTCCCTTCAACGGCCTTTTCTCCGCTGTGCAGTCGGGCCGGATTGATATGGCCGTTTCATCCATCACCATAACAGAAAAACGCCTTGAATCCGTCAGCTTTGCCCAGCCCTATTATGATTCCGACCAGTCCCTGACCGCAACTGCGGCTTCCGGCATTACCAGCCTTGATGAACTGAAAGGAAAAACCATTGGCGTCGATACCGGGTCAACAGGTGACATCTATGCCCAGGAAAATGCTGAAAAATACGGATTTGCTTCGATCTCACGCTATGAGGGGCTGGCCCCGGCAATGCTGGATCTGCAGGCAGGCCGGATTGAAGGCTACATCTCGGATATCCCGGCTCTGCAATATTACACCAAGGACAAGCCGGAGCTGAAAGTCGTGCAGCGTATTGAAACCGGTGAGAAATATTCCATCATGTTCGCCAAGGATGCCGAACTTCTGACTAAGGTGAATGATGTTCTCACCACGTTGAAAAACGAAGGCTTCATCGCCGGTCTGCATGAAAAATGGTTCGGCGCAAAACCTGAAGACACCACGTCCACCGTCATGGTTACCGACATCCCGATGCTGAAATAATCCATCATTTTTCCAGAATTTTCCGGCGGCGTTTTCCTTTGCGCCGCCGGAAAGCGGATGCTGTATCATGAAATTTATTGACACGTTCCTGAACTTCAACGTGCTGGCGGAGGCTTTTCCGCTGTTGTTGCGCGGCCTTTCTATCACGTTGATGCTGGGCGTTGTCAGCATCATTCTTGGACTTGTTCTGGGCATGACGCTCGCGCTTTTGCGGCTTTATGCCCCCCGGTTTCTGCAGATTACCGCCCGCATCTACATCGATGTCTTTCGATCAATTCCCTTGTTGGTTCTGTTGATCGTGATTTATTACGCATTGCCGTTTCTCGGTCTCCGCCTGTCGTCCTTCGCCTCCGTTGTCGCCGCCCTGACGCTGGTTTCGGGCGCCTATACGGCCGAAATTTTCCGTGCCGGGATAGAGGCTATCCCGAAGGGACAGTTTGAATCCAGCCGCGCAGTGGGTTTGAGTTACCGCCATATGATGGTCGATATCATTCTGCCGCAGGCCGTCCGCATCGTCATTCCGCCGCTGACCAACAATTGCATCAATGTCGTCAAGGATACGGCGCTGGCATCGGTGGTCGCGATGCCGGATCTGCTGAAGCAGGCTACCCAGGCCCAGGCGCTGGCCGCCAATCCTTCCCCGCTTATCGGCGCTGCAATCATCTATGTCGCCGTGTTGTGGCCTCTGGTGGCCTGGGTTTCTCACCTTGAGAACAGAACCAAGAAAGACGAGCGATGAGCTCGCTGATTTCGATAAAAAACCTGTCCAAACATTACGGACAATTCGAGGCTATAAAGGGCGTCGATCTGGAGGTTTCGGAAGGCGAAGTGGTCTGCGTCATCGGACCGTCCGGCTCTGGCAAATCCACACTGATCCGCTGTATAAATCTGCTGGAAAGCTACGATGGCGGCCAGATCCATGTCGACGGGGTGCTGGTGCAGGAAGGCAAGGGCCTTGCCGCTGTGCGCGCCGAAGTGGGCATGGTTTTCCAGTCCTTCAATCTGTGGCCGCATCTGACGGTTCTGAAAAATGTCATGCTCGCTCCAATGCGGGTGCGCGGCATGAGCGAGTCTGCGGCGCAGGCCCGTGCGGAAGCGCTGCTGCAGAAGGTCGGCATTTCCGAGCAGGCCAGCAAGAAACCCGCCCAATTGTCAGGTGGCCAGCAGCAACGGGTTGCTATCGCCCGCGCATTGGCAATGGAACCCCGGGTTCTGTTATTTGACGAGCCGACATCCTCGCTTGATCCGGAGATGGTCGGAGAGGTGCTGGATGTGATGCGCGAACTGGCCGGCACCGGCGTCACCATGGTCATCGTCACCCATGAAATGGGCTTTGCGCGGCAGGTCGCGGATCGCGTTATATTCGTCGATGGCGGCGAGATCCTGGAAACCGGCAGCCCGGCTGAAATTTTCGATACCCCTCAACAAACACGCACACAGGATTTTCTGCGTGCAGTGTTGGCTTACTGACAAACAGACGGAAAACGAGTTATGAATATTTCTGCCAACATCCCCCTCGATATTGAAGCTGTCCGCTCCAGGTTTCCCGGCCTTGATCGTGGCTGGACCTATTTCGACAATGCCGGCGGATCCCAGATCCTTGGAACTGCCGTTGAGCGGATTTCGGAGTTTCTTCTGACCCGCAATGTGCAGATCGGGGGCTCTTACGAGACGTCGCTGAAAGCAGCTGAAGCGCTGCGTGAAAGCCGTGAGGCTGCCCGTCTATTTGTAAATGCGCAGCGCTCCGAAGAGATTGTCTTTGGCGGCTCGACAACAGTTCTGCTCAATCTTCTCGCGGCCTCCATGCTGGGCCAGCTGTCAGAGGGCGACGAGATTATCGTGACCGGCGCGGATCATGAAAGCAATATCGGTCCGTGGATGCGGCTACGCGACCGCGGCATCATCATCAAGACCTGGCCGGTGAACCAGGACAGCTGGACCCTTGAACCGGATCAGCTTGATGGTCTGTTGAGCGACCGAACCCGGCTGGTCTGTGTGACGCATGTCTCCAATGTTCTCGGCCAGATCAACCCGATCCGCGAAATCGCCGACAAGGTGCATGGTGCAAATGCGCGGCTATGCGTGGATGGCGTTGCTTTTGCACCGCACAATGCGATTGACGTTCAGGCGCTGGATGTCGATTATTACGTCTTCAGCCTCTACAAGGTTTACGGGCCTCATCACGCAATCATGTATGGCAAATATGACAATCTGCGGGAGCTTGACGGGCAATATCACTACTTCTATGACCGCGATGTTGTTCCGGGCAAACTGGAACCGGGCAATGCCAATTATGAATTGTCCTGGACTGTGCCGGCCCTGACCAATTATATCTGCGAGCTTGGAGGCGGTGCTGATCGATCGGCGCTGGAGCGCGGATTCAGCGCCATGGCAACCCATGAAAGACGTCTGTCAGACCGTTTGCTGAGCTATCTGCGTGGCCGCAATGATTGTACGATTTACGGCAACAGCAACGCTCAGGCTGAGGACCGCGTTGCCACCATCTCGTTCCGGCTGGACGGGCTTGCATCTGGTGCTGTGTGCCGCGCGGTGGATCCGCACAAAATTGCAATCCGCCATGGCGATTTTCACGCCCGCCGGCTGATCGAGAACCTCAATCTTGACGGCGGTGTCGTGCGCGTTTCGATGGTCCATTACAACACGCTTGAGGAGGTGGATGCATTGATTACCGCAATTGATGCGATCAGGGCATGACTTTCGACACCATCATCACCGGCGGCACCATCGTGACCGCGTCAGATCAGACCCAGTGTGATATCGGCATACGCGATGAGCGGATTGCCACACTGGACGCCGATCTTTCTGCAGCCATTGCAGCACACCGGATTGACGCCACCGGATTGCTGGTGATGCCGGGCGGAATTGACAGCCATGTTCATATCGCCCAGCCGTCGGGGGACGGCATTGTGATGGCCGATGATTTTACCTCCGGAACACGCTCCGCCATCGCCGGCGGCAACACCACCATCATGCCATTCTGCCTGCAGCAAAAGGGTCAGAGCCTGCGTGAGGCGCTGACTGACTATCATGCCCTGGCTGCGGGCAATTGCTACAGCGACATCAGTTTTCACATCATTGTCACTGATCCAACGCCGCAGGTGCTGGGTCAGGAAATACCTGCGCTGGTCGAGGAGGGATACACCTCGATCAAAATCTTCATGACCTATGAGGGCTTGCGCCTGCACGATGATGAAATTCTGCAGACCCTGGATGCTGCGCGCCGCTCCGGTGCCCTGACGATGGTGCATTGCGAAAATGAAGACGCAATCCAGTATTTGATCGGCC
>TARA_R110002096_G_scaffold26642_1_pt1 | contig 19768 bp, 25 predicted proteins | sample TARA_R110002096 | Tara Oceans TARA_R110002096 (sample SAMEA4397295) | marine metagenome | biome: Polar Biome; feature: [DCM] deep chlorophyll maximum layer (ENVO:01000326); material: water (ENVO:00002006), including particulate matter (ENVO:01000060) such as... | depth 35 m
CATTACAATAAAAATAAAAAAACTGAAGATGACGCTTGCCCATTTAATAGTTTGTATTGGAATTTTTTAGATGAAAAGAGACCCCAACTTGGTAATAATTTTAGAATGGGCATGATGTATAGTTTATTGGATAAAATGGCTAAGCAAGACCTACAAAACATAAAACAAAAAGCACAACATATTATAGCACATCAAGATGAATACTAAACCCCAAATACATATAGTCTGGTTAAAACGCGACCTACGTTTACAGGATAACGAAGCCATTTTTAATGCGTTACAATCTGGAAAACGCGTTTTATTGCTTTATGCTTTTGAACCTTTATTGATGAATGACGCACATTACAGCGAACGTCATTGGAATTTTATAAAACAATCATTAGTCGATTTAAATAACGAACTCAAAGGATATCATTCTAAAATACTGATTGTAAAATCTGATATCATTGCAGCTATAAACCAATTGCAAACAAAATACCGAATTACCAATATCTATTCGCATCAAGAAACAGGGCTTTTGGTCACTTTTAATCGTGACAAATCATTCAAGCGATTTTGCAAAAACAACCTAATTAATTGGCATGAAAACATAAATAATGGTGTACAGCGTGGTTTAAAAGACCGCGATCAATGGACCGAGCTTTGTAATATCTTTTACGAAATGGAACCGTTGGAATTCAAACCTGTAACAAATCAATTACTTCATATTGATGAAGTTAAGGCTTTGGAGAAAAACTTTAATACCATATCGCTTGAGACTAAAATCAATACACCGTTTCAAAAAGGTGGTCGATCAACAGGGCTTAAATACTTAAAATCATTTTTTAATGAGCGCTATGTAAACTATATGTTTCACATATCAAAACCAGATTTAGCAAGAACAGGCTGTAGTAGAATTTCACCTTATATAGCATGGGGAAACTTATCGATAAGAGAAGTTTATCATGAAGCATATCATTTAAAAAAGAACTCAAAAAACAAAAAAGCTATAGAAGCATTTATGTCGCGTTTACGTTGGCAGGGACATTTCATTCAAAAGTTTGAAATGGAACATACTATGGAAGAAGCAAGCATCAATAAAGGGTTTCATAAGTTGAAAAAAAGTGTTTCAGAAGCTTATCAAACAGCTTGGAAAACCGGGCAAACAGGTATTCCTTTAGTGGATGCATGTATGCGTTGTTTAAATGAAACGGGGTATCTTAATTTTAGAATGCGTGCCTTAGTCGTTTCGTTTTTTACACATAATTTATGGCAACCATGGCAAGAAGCAACCACCCATTTATCTCAAATGTTTTTAGATTTCGAACCTGGTATCCACTTTCCGCAATTACAAATGCAAGCTGGTGAAACTGGAATAAACATGTTACGTATTTATAACCCCATAAAAAATAGTTTAGATCATGACCCTAATGCAAAATTTATTAAAAAATGGGTGCCAGAACTTAAAGATTTAGATATACCATTTGCACATCAACCCTATTTAATGACAGAAATGGAGCAGCAATTTTACAACTTTAAACTAGGTGAAAACTACCCATACCCTATTGTAGATATAGATACTACGCGCAAAAAAGCATCAGACACGCTTTGGAATATGAGAAATAACACACTTGTTAAAGCTGAAAGTGCACGAATATTAAGAAAGCATACTACAGCCAATAGAAATACTCAGAATAAATCATAACTAACACGTATACAGAAGATTAAAATTATAAACCTTTTGAAATGTTAAGTTTTGTTTAATATTTACATAAATAAGTTAAACATTTTGTATATTTGATATAAATAATACAAAAAGTGATTTTAAATTCAACTTACAAAAACAAAGAAGAAAAGCAAATTTTAGAAGATTTGGTTGGTCGTTCTTTTAGCTTTTTTGAATCATTTAAAATGAAAGGTATCGGATCTAAAAGAATGATTGTTAATGATGTAAGTCCGAACTTAAAACAATATCTCAACACGGTTTCAGATGTAAATTATGCTAATGTTGAGTTACGTTCTGGAGGCATTTTAATATACATCAACAAAGGCTTACAAAACTTTACTTGGGCTATTCCTTATTACCAATTAGTTATTTATAAAACTAACGGCGCTAGTATTCACGCGCAGGGAAAATTTATTCATTTTAAAAATAGTAAAACGTTCAAAGAAAATAAAGCCTTTTTTAATAAAATGCTTGATGAAAAAGTTAAATATGATATGCAATATAATTTTCAAGGCATATGAATTTAACCATTGTAGATATAGATAGAATTATAGAAATGGCTTGGGAAGACCGAACAACTTTTGAGGCCATAGACTTTCAGTTCGGATTAAAAGAACAAGAAGTCATTGAACTTATGCGCAAGGAAATGAAACCTAGCAGTTTTAAAATGTGGCGTAAACGCGTTCAGGGAAGAAAAACAAAACATGAAAAGCTAAGAACCTTTGAAAAAGGACGGTTTAAATGTACAAGACAAAAACAGATTACACATAACTCAATTTCAAAACGATAACGTGCTTTGATTAAAGAGATGAGTACTTTAAGACAGCACATTAAAAAGACAAACATGAATACAGAAATTTTAAAAAAGAAAAGAAACGGTTACAAACTAAACGGGTTTACACTTGAAGATATTGGTGACGACCATTTATTTACAGGTTTAGAAACACCAATGAAAGCAGATGCTTTTAAACTAACCGACACAGAAAAAAAAGAACGCATCGCCATTCTATTTGAAGAAATAATGGATGTTATGGGACTAGATTTAACTGATGATTCATTACAAGGTACTCCAAAACGTGTCGCTAAAATGTATATTGATGAAATATTTTCAGGACTAAATCCTGCCAATAAACCTAAAATAGCGTTGTTTGACAATAAATACCAATACAATCAAATGTTGGTAGAAAAAAACATTACCTTTTACTCAAATTGCGAACATCATTTTGTACCAATTATTGGGAAAGCACACGTCGCATATATTTCATCTGGAAAAGTTATTGGTTTATCAAAACTTAATAGAATTGTTCAGTATTATGCCAAACGACCACAAGTTCAGGAGCGTTTAACAAATCAAATTGCAGAAGATTTAAAAACTATTTTAGATACTGACGATGTTGCGGTAATTATTGATGCAAAACACTTGTGTGTTTCATCAAGAGGCATAAAAGATGATACATCGGCAACGGTTACCACTTATTATGGCGGGCAATTTAATACGCCAGATAAAATAAGAGAATTACAAAACTATTTAAATAACTAGTATTATGGATTTAATAGAAAAAGCATTAGAATTTGAAAAAACCAAAATGAGATCATTGTCTACCAGCGATCGTGTTAAACTTTCTAGAGAAGCAAAAGCATTAATTTTAGGTCTTAATAAAATATACAAAGAAAAGAAAGATGAATCTATTATGGATTTAATGAAACGATTGACTAAGATTAAGCAGAAAATTGAAAAACGCTTAAAAGGAAAACCACTAACGGCTTAATACTTCCAAAGTAGGACTAAATATTAATTTTTACTTAATAAATCGACATAAAAATCGTATATATCGTAGATTTTATTATATTGTGAAATTGTGAAATTATAGTACTTTTTCGCACGATTATTAAAATTAGATTAAAGATTAAAAATTATGGAGATTATTGACAAAGCTCTGGCTTTCGAACAACGCAAACACACTTTTAAAACAACAAGTGAACGTATTGAATCGTCAAGAGAAGTAAAAGATTTAATATTAAGTTTAAACGATGTTTATAAAAAAGAAAAAGATCCTGAAATCATGGATCTAATGAAGCGATTAACAGTTATTAAACAAAAAATTGAAAAACGGCTAAAGGGCAGGCCATAACACAAAAATGCCCTGAAAACCATATGAAAACAATTATTGTTATAGGTGGTAGTAAGGGCATTGGAAAAGCCACCATACACAAACTGCTCAACCATTCCAAAGTTATAAATATTAGCAGATCTGTTCCTGAGTACGAACATGCAAATTTAACACACTTTTCTTGCGACGTTACAACTGACGAATTACCAGAAATTGAAAGTGCCGATGCATTGGTTTATTGCCCTGGCAGTATTAATTTGAAACCAATTTCTAGATTAAGTATTGATGATTTTAAAAACGATTTTGAAATCAATGTGCTTGGTGCTGTAAAAGCGATTCAAAAGTATTTATCTATTCTAAAAAATGGTAATAAACCTGCTATTGTACTTTTCAGTACAGTTGCTGCAAAACTTGGTATGCCTTTTCATGCGAGTATTGCAACATCAAAAGCTGGAATTGAAGGTTTAGTAAAATCTTTGGGTGCAGAATTAGCGCCAACCATTCGTATTAATGCCATTGCGCCTACTGTTACAAACACAGATTTGGCCTCTAAACTTTTACGAAACGATAAAATGATTGAAAACATTACTGATCGTCATCCGTTAAAAAAGTTTTTAAATCCAGAAGAAGTTGCAGATATGGTAGAGTTTTTACTTTCTGAAAAAGCAGCATCACTTTCAGGACAAGTATTTGAGATGGATTGTGGCATTGTAAGTTTTAAAATATGAATCCACTAAAAGCATTTGCCGCAACTTTATTCACAAAAGAAAAACGTGTAAAAATGGACATTAATTCTATCTACGATATTAAAATTAATGCGTTAAACGGCGCTTCTATAAAACTATCAGATTTTAAAGGAAAGCATCTACTTTTTGTAAATGTTGCTTCAAAATGTGGTTTTACACCGCAGTACAAAAGCTTACAAGAATTACACGAAACCTACAAAGACAAACTTCAAGTTATAGGTGTTCCGTGCAATCAATTTGGCAGTCAAGAACCGGGTGATGCCAATGCCATAGAATCATTCTGTGAAGTTAATTACGGCGTTACTTTTTTAATCACTGAAAAAATTGATGTAAAAGGAAAAAACCAACATCCTTTGTACACGTGGTTAACCCAGAAAGTTAATAATGGAAAAACAGATTCATCAGTAAAATGGAATTTTCAAAAATATTTAGTTGATACAAATGGCAACTTAGTTGATTACTATTTTTCGGCTACAAGTCCTACAAGTTCAAAAATTATAAAACATTTAAAATAAAATCATGTTCGGATTATTTAAAAAGAAAACAAAAGTTGAAAAACTGCAAGAAAAGTTTAGTAAATTAATGGAAGAAAGTCACAAACTATCCACTACAAACCGTTCGGAAAGTGATAAAAAATATGCTGAAGCTGATGAAATTGCTAAGCAAATTGAAACTTTAAAAAGTAATAACTCTTGAAGCTTTTCAAGTACATTGTTGTATTTCTAATTATCAACTTTGGCGCGTTGGCCATTGGTAGTTGGTTAATGAATGATGGCCCGCAAACAGCTTGGTATCAAAACTTAAACCAAGCACCTTGGACGCCTCCGGGTTGGGTTTTTGGTGTCGCTTGGACAACCATCATGATTTGTTTTTCAATTTACATGGCCTACTTATATAACCTTTTACCAAGCGGTAAACTGATAGCTTTATTTGCTATTCAATTTGTGCTTAATGTGATTTGGAATTATGTGTTCTTCAATCAACATTTAATTGCAGTTGGTTTAATTTGTATTGTTTTACTAACCTTAGTAGTTGCCATATTTCTTTTTAATTATTACAATGAATTAAAAACGAAAACACTACTTATTCTTCCTTATTTTATTTGGTTGTGCATCGCCACATCACTAAATGCTTATATATTATTCAATAATTAATATGAAACTTTTTTCGCTTTTGCGGAAATAAAACAACTTTCAAATGAAAATTTACCGCTTACATAAAAAACAGAATTTACCAATAACGTTGCAACAAGCTTGGGATTTTCTTTCAGACCCTAAAAATCTAAAAACCATAACGCCAGATTATATGGGCTTTCATATTCTTTCAGGTGCAGATCGTCCTATGTTTGCTGGTCAAATTATTCAATATATTGTAACGCCAGTTTTAGGCATAAAAACCAAATGGGTTACTGAAATTACGCATAGTGTAGACAAACATTATTTTGTTGACGAACAACGTTTTGGCCCTTATGCTTTGTGGCATCATAAGCATTTTATTAAAGAAATTGATGGTGGTGTAGAAATGGAAGATATTATAGATTACAAAGTGCCTTTCGGAATTCTGGGGCAAATGGTTCATCCCTTTTTAGTAAAACCAAAACTTGAAGAAATATTTAATTACAGAACTGTAAAATTAGAAGAGATGTTTGGAAAATATTCGAAATAACATGAATCAACCCATAAACATATTCTGGTTTCGCCGCGATTTACGATTAGATGATAATGTAGGCTTTTACGAGGCATTAAAAAGTGATTGCCCAGTTTTACCTATTTTCATTTTTGATTCTGAAATCCTCGATAAACTTCCAAAAGAAGACGCCAGAGTAACGTTTATACACCATACTTTACAAAACATGCGCACTGCTGTTCAAAATGAACATGATAGTAGCATAGCCATGTATCACGGAAAACCCATGGAAGTATTCAAACAGTTGATTAAAGATTACACCATCAAATCCGTGTTTACAAATCATGATTACGAACCGTATGCTAAAAAGCGAGACGATGAAGTAAACGAATTACTGACGGAAAATAATATTGAATTTAAAACCTTTAAAGATCAAGTTATTTTTGAAAAAAACGAAGTTGTAAAAGGCGACGGCAAGCCATACGTGGTTTACACACCTTTTATGAAAATCTGGAAAGAAAAGTTTAAAACTCATAATCTTGAAATTTTCTACACCAATAGTTATCTCGATAATCTTGTAAAACATTCGCGTTTACCAAATTTAACTTTACCAGATATTGGGTTTTCAGAGTCTGAACAAAAAATTGCAGATTACACGGTAACGCCAACACTTATTCAAGATTACGAGGCTACCAGAAATTTTCCTGCAAAAGATAGCACCTCACGATTAGGACCGCATTTACGTTTTGGAACAGTAAGCATTCGTAAAATGGTTAAAAAAGCGATTGCTGAAAAAAATGAAATTTTCTGGCAAGAATTGATTTGGCGTGAGTTTTTCATACAAATTCTATGGCATTTTCCGCATACTGCAAAAGACGCTTTTAAATCAAAATACGACCGTATAGAGTGGCGTAATAATGAAGATGAATTTAAATTGTGGTGCGCTGGCAAAACGGGTTATCCGTTAGTAGATGCTGGTATGCGACAATTAAACGAAACAGGCTTTATGCATAATCGGGTGCGTATGCTCGTTGGAAGTTTTTTATGCAAACACTTACTTATCGATTGGCGTTGGGGCGAAGCCTATTTTGCCGAAAAACTGCACGATTACGATATGGCGAGTAATATTGGTAACTGGCAATGGGTTGCAGGCTCTGGTGTGGATGCAGCGCCCTATTTTAGGATTTTTAATCCAACCACGCAAATAGACAAGTTTGATAAAAACTTAGAATACATCAATAAATGGGTTCCCGATTTTCAAGAACTCACCTACCCTAATAAAATGGTTGACCATAAAATGGCAAGAGAACGCTGTTTAAAAACTTACAAAGAAGCTGTTAGCTAATTTTTCTACCAAAATAACAAAAGTCATAAATAGAAACCCAAAGTTTCCATACATTTAGGATGCGTAAACACGTTGTACATTTTGAATTATATAGATTCGGAAATGTCAATTCGAGTGATTTTTTGATAAAAAAATAGTATCGAGAACAGTTTTAAAATTAAAAACTAGATTCTCGATACTAATTTTACTCTAAAAAAGAGAAAAATTCACTCGAATTGACAAAATCTCATCAAAATATACAACGAGTTTAGTTAATACTAAATTAAAGACTTATGACCGATTTACAAATTGCCAAAACTGTAACCCTAAAACCTATTTCAGATATTGCTAAAAAATTCGGTATCAATCCAGATGATATTGAAATGTACGGCAAGTATAAAGCCAAATTACCGCTTAGTTATATTGATAAACAAAAAGCAGATAAAAGCCATCTTATTTTAGTTTCAGCCATATCGCCAACACCAGCAGGCGAAGGAAAAACAACCATGTCTATTGGTTTATCAGAAGGTTTAAATCAACTAAATAAAAAAACAACAGTAGTTTTAAGAGAACCCTCTTTAGGTCCAGTGTTTGGTATTAAAGGCGGCGCAACAGGCGGTGGCTATTCACAAGTTTTACCTATGGAAGATATCAATCTTCATTTTACGGGTGATTTTGCTGCTATTGAAAAAGCACATAATTTACTAGCTGCCCTCATTGATAATAACATCCAGAGTAAAACCACATCGCTTCACATAGACCCAAGAACTATAGGTTGGAAACGTGTTATAGATATGAATGACCGCGCATTAAGACGTGTTATTGTTGGTTTAGGTGGTACAACTTCGGGTGTGCCCAGAGAAAGTGGATTTGATATCACAGCAGCCTCAGAAATTATGGCTATCCTTTGTTTGGCAAAAAATTTAACCGATCTTAAAAAACGATTGGGCAATATTTTTATAGGCTACACTTTTGATAAAGCCCCTATTTATGCCAAAGATTTAAAAGCAGAAGGTGCTATGGCTGTTTTACTAAAAGATGCTATAAAACCCAATTTGGTGCAAACTATAGAAGGCAATCCGGCTATTATTCACGGTGGTCCTTTTGCAAATATTGCCCAAGGTACAAACAGTGTTATTGCCACTTTAATGGGCATGACGCATTCTGAATATACGGTTACAGAAGCTGGTTTTGGGTTCGATTTAGGTGCCGAAAAATTCTTCGATATAAAATGCCAAAGCGCCAATTTAAAACCTAAAGCAGTGGTATTAACAGCCACAATTAGAGCCTTAAAATACCATGGAGGTGCCGATTTAAAAACACTAACCACAGAAAACTTAGAGGCCTTAAAAAATGGCCTTCCAAATTTAGAAAAGCATCTTGAAAATATTGTAAAGTTTAACGTTACTGCCGTTATAGCGATTAATAAATTTACCTCAGATACGGATGCTGAAATTGAATTAATAAAACAATTTGCGGCTACAAAAAATGTACGCGTGGCATTAGCAGACGTTTGGGGCAAAGGCGGTAAAGGCGCGCTTGAATTAGCGCAAGCCGTTATTGACATTGTAGATAGCAACACCTCCGATTTTAAACCCTTATACCAATGGAAAACGGGAGTTGAAGATAAAATTGAAACGATTGCTACCCAAATTTATGGCGCAGAACATGTGGATTACACCTCAAAAGCCAAAGCCGATTTAAACAAAATAACCAATTTAGGATTAAATCATTTGCCGGTTTGTATTGCAAAAACTCAAAAATCGTTATCCGATAATCCAAAGTTATTGGGCAGACCAAAAGATTTTATAATCACGATTAGAGAAATTGAAATTGCTGCAGGTGCCGGTTTTTTAATACCCATAACGGGCGATATTATGCGTATGCCTGGGTTACCTGCACATCCAGCTTCAGAACATATAGATATTGATGAGCATGGAGAAATTACGGGGTTATTTTAGATTATAAATTTGCACGAGAGCGCTTTTTAGAAACGTATAAAACGGCCTTAAATAATTAGAACAGATGTTATCCAAATAGAAATAAACATAAAACTAATATTGAAATAGCACTATTGATTATATGTCATTGGAGATTATTAAAATTGTGTAACTTTAACTAAGTTCTAATGCTGGCATAAAAATGATAATAACCAATAGTAATTTAGATGATATTCCAGAAATATTCAGGCTCTATAAATTAGCTACCGATTTTCAGAAAATAAAATTTCCAGGAAACCTATGGCCTAAATTTGATGAAAGTTTTATAACTACTGAAGTTATTGAAAACAGACAATTTAAATTAGTCATTGAAAATAAAATTGCGTGCGTTTGGGCCATAACGTATAGCGATCCGCAAATTTGGGAAGATAAGGACAATAATTCTTCTATGTACATTCACAGGATAGCTACAAACCCATTATTTAGAGGTAATAACTTTGTAATGGCTATTGTTGATTGGTCTAGAACATATGCCCTTGAAAATAATAAACAATTCATAAGAATGGATACTTGCGGAAAAAATGAGCAGTTAATAAATCATTATAAAAATTGTGGATTTAGTTTTTTGGGAATGAATAAATTAAAAAACGCTTCGGAATTGCCATTACATTATCATAACGCAGACGTTTGCTTTTTTGAGATAAAATTAGATGCTTAAAACACATGAAGTTGTAAACATTTAAACAAATTGCTTCAACTTAAAGGTTGACCCTTATTTTGTTAAATATAAGTAGAAGTACGTATTGATTTATAAGTAAGAAAATTCTAATTTCGTAGTCGGTGGGTATAAATCATTGAAACGGATTCATATCTTAAACGTTAGCGATAATTAGAATAAGAAAGTCAAATATATGAAAACAATACAATTGATCTGGTACATATTGAAGTTACTAATCTTTTGGTTCATTGGTTTTTTATATTTCATTTTAGCAGTTACTGTAAGTATTTTCAATCTATGGAGAGCACAAAAAATATTTTACAATTTCCTCCATCTTTTCCTTAAAGCATTTGGTATAACTATTCAATACCAATTTTCGCAAAAGAAAACTGTCAGAGCAAATAATACTGTATTTGTTCTACTGAATCAATCTAGCTTTTTAGATTCATTAATTCCACCGCCTATTCATAAAATAAGAGGTATAATAAACATTGAATTTGCTTTATATCCAATTATAGGTTGGTTTTTGGCAATAACTAATTTCGTTATAATTCGGCAATTACCTAAGCAAGCAAAGAATACCCTTAATCGAACTGGTGAATTTTTAAAATCGGGTGGAAACATGTTTATATCCATTGAAGGAAAAAGATCAAAAGATGGCAAACTTAATGAATATAAAAAAGGACCAATTGTGATGGCAATCAATAACCAATCAGATATTGTCCCAATGATTATTAATGGAACATTTGAATCTCTGCCTTATGGATCATTATATATTAAACCGGGAAATGTTAAAATGATATTTTTTGATCCAATATCCACAAAAGATATGAGTTATGTAGACCGAAATACCTTAAGAGATAAGCTTCTCTCATTAGCTCATGAAAATGGACTATAATAATCGCTAACAAAGACGTGTATAATTAATTGCTTGGGTCTGTGTTACTCGGAAAATCCTCCGGATTTTCCTAAGGTCTGGTTTCCTTTTGCTATTTTAGTTGCGTAACGAACGCAACTAACCATACACAAACCGATAAGCGCAACTCCTAAATTAACTTCTTCTTACTTCACACGCTCAATATGCGCCCCAATAGCCCGTAAACGTTCATCAATGTTTTCGTAACCACGATCTATTTGTTCAATATTTTGAATGGTAGATGTGCCTTTTGCAGATAAAGCTGCAATAAGTAACGATACACCCGCACGAATATCTGGCGAGGTCATCGTGGTTGCTTTTAAGGTCGATTTAAAATCATGCCCAATAACGGTAGCTCTATGCGGGTCGCATAAAATAATTTTTGCGCCCATATCAATCAATTTATCCACGAAGAACAAACGACTTTCAAACATTTTTTGATGTATTAAAACACTGCCTCTAGCTTGAGTGGCTACTACCAAAATAATACTTAATAAATCGGGCGTAAATCCTGGCCAAGGTGCATCAGAAATCGTTAAAATAGAACCATCAATATAACTTTGTATTTCGTAACCATCGGTATGTGCTGGTATATGAATATCGTCTCCACGTTTTTCAACAGTAATACCTAATTTTCTAAATATATTTGGGATAACGCCTAAATCGTTCCAAGAGACATTGGTAATGGTTAGCTCACTTTTTGTCATGGCTGCAAGTCCTATCCAACTTCCAATTTCAATCATATCTGGAAGCATCGTGTGGTCTGTTCCGCCTAAACTGTCAACACCATCAATAACCAACATATTAGAACCTACGCCACTAATTTTGGCGCCCATTCTATTCAGCATTTTACAAAGTTGCTGCAAATAAGGTTCGCAAGCCGCATTATATATAGTGGTTCGTCCTCTTGCTAAAACTGCTGCCATAACTATATTGGCAGTTCCGGTAACCGAAGCTTCTTCAAGAAGCATGTAAGTTCCTGTTAAATATTCAGCTTCAACACCGTAAAATTGGTCTTCTTTACTATATCTAAATTTTGCTCCTAATTTAATAAGACCTTCAAAGTGCGTATCTAAACGACGACGACCAATTTTATCGCCGCCAGGTTTTGGAATATAACCTTTACCAAAACGTGCTAGCAACGGACCAACAATCATGATGGAGCCTCGTAAACCACGACCATCTACTTTAAATTCGTCCGATTCTAAATATTTTAAATTTACATCATCCGCTTGAAATGTGTATGAACTTCGTGAGCGTTTTTCAACTTTTACACCTAGCTTTTTTAATAAGCTAATCAGTTTATTGACATCAACAATGTCTGGGATGTTATTTATAGTAACGCGCTCTGGAGTAAGTAGAACTGCGCATAAAATTTGTAAAGCTTCGTTTTTTGCACCTTGAGGTTGAATTTTTCCTTTTAGTTGGTGACCACCTTCAATTTTAAATGTTCCCATGCACTTAGTTTAGTAGCGTTTTCTTTGACGATTGTTAGTGTTCTTTTTATGGTGCCCTTTTTTACTAGTGTTACTGCTGTATTTTGTTTTTGTTCGCAATAAACTTGTGGAATCTGATAAATCTTCATCCGCCTCTCGCATATCAATTTTACCACCTGAAAGTTCAAATAAATGCTTGAAAATTACAGCATCTTCAACGGTATCTTTATTCCAGTTTAAAAAACACTTTTTCATGTGGTTGGCAATGGTAAAAAGCAAGGCTTCTTTTAATTCGCCATCTTCCCAAGTGTTTGCCACATCAATCATAGTTTTAATATTATTTCCGTAGAAACGATATTTTGGAAAATTCTGTGGGTATTTTAAAGGCTCTGGACGCTCTTCATAAATTTCCTTTGTAGGAATTTCATAAGGAGAATCGGCATCTAATTCAAAATTAGACATGATAAATAATTGATCCCAAAGTTTATGTTGAAAATCTGGAACGTCGCGCAAGTGTGGTTGCATATTGCCCATTACGGCTATGATACCCTTGGCTATTTTATTACGTTCTTCTTTAGTTTCTCTGGTTTTGGCGTAATTAATCATTTTCTGCATATGTCGACCATATTCGGGAATAATTAAATGTTCACGCTCGGTATTGTATTCTAAATCGTCTATTATCAAAATTAAATGTGTGGAGTTAAATGTTTTTGCATGTTTTACTCTTAGTAAACATCCTTTGTGAATTTTTATCTTCTTCTTTTTTCTTTTCTCTTCGTTAAAATTTAAAACCGTAGCTACTTGCTATGCTTGTAAATTTACGCCTTGATAAAAGAGAAAATAAATTTGTTAGATTCTTCAAAAAAGATATTTGCTAAGAGTAAGTTATGCTTGCGCAAAATACAAAAAAAAACTAAAGACTTATAACACCTTCAATCTTTTCTGCAACTTCCTTGTATTTGCCTATCACAGCATCAGGATTTTTCATTAAAACGTTAATAGATATACTGGTATACTTACCATTTTTTGATTCTTTTGTTTCAATAACTGCTCCCATATTATCAAAAAGTGCTTCTACTTTAGCAATTTTAGCATTACTAGTTTTAACAATAAACTTATATAAATATTCTGCTGGCCAAAGTGATGTATCGTATAATTGGCTTTTTAATTTTTCGTAAAATTCTTCTGAATTTGGAGGTGTACTCATAGGTTTTTAATAAGCTACAAATATAGGTATTCTTTACATTTTTTTTATAGCAGTTAAATTACGATTTTTACAGTCAAAATCTTTCAAATTTGAATACAAAAAAAATTGTGATTACTGGTGGCCCAGGAACAGGGAAATCTACTATTATAAATGAATTAATTAAAAGAGGATACACCTGTCTTGAAGAAATTTCGAGACAAGTGATTTTAGATGCAAAAAAAAATGGCATAGACCAATTGTTTTTAACCAATCCCTTATTATTTAGTGAATTGCTTTTAAAAGGGCGATATCATCAATATTTAGAATCAAAAAAACTGAAAACCGATATTGTTTTTTTTGATCGTGGCATTCCAGACGTTTTAGCCTATATGGATTTTATTGGTGATAAATACCCAGAAAGTTTTATAGACACCTGTAAAGCATCTATATACGACGCCGTTTTTATTTTAAAACCTTGGGAAGCTATTTATACCAGTGATAACGAACGTTATGAAGATTTTGATCAAGCTGTAAAAATTCATAAACACTTAATAAACACCTATCAATCTTATAATTATAGACTCATTGATGTTCCTTTTGATACCGTTGAAAAACGTACAGATTTTATTTTGAATATTGTAAATATGTAATTTGACACATCCCATTAACATATTAGAGCGTTACTGGAAATTTACTGAATTTAAGCCCAATCAAGAGGCTATTATAAATTCAGTACTTGAAGGGGAAGACACCTTTGCATTACTACCAACTGGTGGCGGAAAATCATTATGTTTTCAAATTCCTGCTTTAGCAAAAGAAGGTATTTGTATTGTTATTTCGCCGCTTATTGCTTTAATGAAAGACCAAGTACAATCGTTAAACGCTAAAGGTATTAAAGCCATGGCTTTAACGAGCGGCATTTCATACAATGAATTAGACACGCTTTTAGACAATTGTATTTACGGGAATTATAAATTTTTGTACCTCTCGCCTGAGCGTTTACAACAAGAATTAGTACAAAGTCGCATTAAACAAATGCACGTGAATTTAATTGCTGTTGATGAGGCGCATTGTATCTCACAATGGGGAAGCGATTTTAGACCAGCTTATAAAAATATTTTACTCTTGCGCCAATTGCAACCTACCACAAATGTGATTGCGTTAACGGCTTCTGCTAAACCTGAAGTTGTTGAAGATATTGTAAAAGAGCTCGATTTTATAAAACCCAAAATATTTAAGCATTCGTTTTATAGACCCAATTTAGCCTACATGGTGTATCATGAAAACGATAAATATTACAGACTTGAAACGATATTAAAAAAATACACAGCATCCTCAATCATTTATGTTAGAAACAGAAAACTAACATTAGAAGTAAGTTCGTTTTTAGAATCAAAAAACATATCAGCTACCTTTTACCATGGCGGATTAGCTAATAGTGAAAAGGATAAAAATATGACGGCGTGGTTACATAACCAAAAACAGGTTATGGTTGCTACAAATGCCTTTGGAATGGGCATCGATAAACCCGATGTTAAAACCGTTATTCATTTAAATTTACCCGAAAGTATAGAAAGTTATTTTCAAGAAGCTGGTCGAGTTGGGAGAAATGGAGAAAAAGCGTTTGCCGTTATTCTTAAAAATAATAGTGATGAAGTTTTGGTAAAAAACCAGTTTTTAAATGTCTTGCCACATGTTGATTTTGTAAAGCAAGTGTATAGAAAACTATGTAATTTTTTTCAAATATCTTATGGCGAAGGCGAATATTTAACTTTCGATTTTGATTTTAACACCTTCTGTAAAACTTATGATTTTAGTAGTATTTTGTGTTACAACGCGTTATTATTATTAGATAGGAACAGCATAATTACGTTATCAAAACAATTTAAAAATAATGTTTCTGCGCAGTTTATTATTTCTAGTGCGGCGCTTTTCAATTATTTAAAAACCCACCAAGATTTTAATTTAATAGTAAAATCGATGCTTCGCATGTATGGTGGCATTTTTGATCATGATACAAAAATAAATATCCTTAAAATTACAGAAAAAGCATCAGTTTCAGAACCCTTTTTAATTAACACACTCAAGCAACTTGAAAGCGATAGTATTATTACCTTAAACTTAGCGAAAACCGATGCACAAGTTACTTTTATACAGCCACGTGAGGATGATAAAACTATAAATAGAATTGCATCTATTATTGAACAGCAAAACAAATTAAAAAAGCAGCAAGTTAAAGCGATGCTTAATTATATTGAGAACGATTCGGTATGTAAAAGCATGCAACTCCTCGCCTACTTTGGTGAAACCGATATAAAACGGTGTGGCATTTGTTCGGTTTGCACTAAAACAACCAAAAGTGAAAAACCAGAAGATTTAAATAGTTTAAAAAAGCGTATTGTAGAATTATTGGAAAGTGGCGATAAATCATCAAGGGCAATAATTTCGTCTTTAAACACCTCAGAAGCCCAAACAAAAACGGTATTAAAGTTGTTGTTAGAACATAATATTGTTACTATAACAAAAATAAACACATACAAATTAAGTCATTTATGAGCGATTTAAGAATCCTATTTATGGGCACGCCCGATTTTGCAGTTACTACTTTAAAAGCGTTAATTGATAACAAATACAATGTTGTTGGCGTTATTACTGCACCCGATAAACCTGCTGGTCGCGGACGAAAACTAAATGAAAGTGCCGTAAAGCAATACGCCGCATCCAAAGGCTTAAATATTTTACAACCTACCAATTTAAAAGACGAGCAATTTGTAAATGATTTAAAAGCACTTAAAGCAAATCTTCAAATTGTGGTTGCTTTTAGAATGCTTCCAAAAGTAGTTTGGCAAATGCCAGAATATGGCACATTTAATTTGCATGCCTCTTTACTGCCAAATTACCGCGGTGCAGCTCCAATTAATTGGGCTATTATAAATGGTGAAACAAAAACAGGTGTGTCTACCTTTTTTATTGATGAGAAAATTGATACTGGCGAAATGATTCTTCAAAAGGAAATAGAAATAGACCATAAAGAAAATGCTGGGAGTCTTCACGATAGCTTAATGGCAATTGGAAGTGAATTGGTTATAGAAACTGTTGCCTTAATTGAAAAAGGAAACGTAAAAACGATTCCTCAAAAAGAAAATGAAAATATTAAAACAGCTTATAAATTAAATAAAGACAATTGTAAAATTGATTGGACAGATTCGATAGATCATATTTACAACAAAATTAGAGGTTTAAGTCCGTATCCATCAGCTTGGTGTACCTTAATTAATGGAGATGACGAATTAGATATTAAAATTTACAGCGCAAAAAAGGAAACCATCACTCATTCTCACGCCATCGGAACTATCGTTTCAACTAAAAAAGAATTAAAAGTAGCCACTAAAAATGGTTATGTTATAATTGAAGATATTAAGCTTCCTGGTAAAAAAATGATGGATGTAAAATCGCTTTTAAATGGGTATACATTTCAAGAAGGTGCAAAAATGCTCTAAACCCTTATTGCCACTCATATTTTAAAAAAATCGACGAAATACACCACCTTTATCAACAAAAGCTTTAAGTTATCAACAAAACCATGTATTTCCCTTGCTATTACTTGCGTGGTTGCATAATCCGTATAAATTTGTAGAGGATTTAACAAAATGTTTAACCAATTTATTAATAATTAAATAATACATTATGAACAAAACAGATTTAATTGATGCAATGGCAGAACACGCAGGAATTACTAAAGCTGCAGCTAAAAAAGCATTAGAGTGCGCAATCATTGAAATTGAAGGTGCTTTACAAAAAGGAAACAGAGTTTCTTTAGTAGGTTTTGGTTCTTGGTCAGTTTCTAAAAGAGCTGCAAGAGAAGGAAGAAATCCTCAAACAGGAGCAACAATCAAAATCAAAGCTAAAAACGTTGTTAAGTTTAAAGCTGGATCAGATTTATCAAGTGCAGTAAACTAAGGTTTACTTTCTTAATAATTTTAAAAAGCCTTCAAAATTTGAAGGCTTTTTCTTTATAATTAACAAAACAGTTGCCTATTTAATAAATAAATATTAGATTTAGTTATTAATTCCTCAAAAATATGGTAACATCAAAACCAAAAAAAGGAGATTTACTAATCGCAGAACCTGCAATAATTGGCGATGTCTCATTTAACCGTTCTATAGTTTTATTAGCAGACCATACCGAAGAAGGCTCGATAGGTTTTATACTTAATAAACCTTTAGAATACACTATAAGCGACTTAGTGCCTGAAGTTGAAGCCACTTTTAAAGTTTACAATGGCGGTCCTGTAGAGCAGGATAATCTTTATTTTATTCATAAAATTCCACATCTAATTCCTAATAGCATTGAAATTTCATTAGGTATTTTTTGGGGTGGCGATTTTAGTAAAGTTGCTGAACAAATATCTGATAATACTATTAAAGAAAATGATATCCGTTTCTTCCTGGGCTATTCTGGATGGGATACAGACCAATTGGATAAAGAGCTTAAAGCGAACTCTTGGGTGGTTACCGATAATGTTTACAAAAAGAACATTATTGAAAAAGATTACCAATCGTTTTGGAAAGAAAAAATGTTAGAATTTGGTGGCGAATACAGTATTTGGTCTAACGCACCAGAACACCCTAGTTACAATTAACTCAATCTTATTTTTATATTCAGCTTACCAATTAAAAGTTTTGAAACTTCGATATTGAAAGTCTTTTTTCTGTATTTGGTTACGGGTTGAATGCCTACTATCACGTTTGTTATAAAAATCTCATCAGCTTTTTGAAGTTCAAAAGGTGATATGGGTTCTTCCAAAAGCTCATATTCAGGAATAGTTTTTATAATATCGATAAGTTGTTTTCGCATCACCCCTTTTAAGCATCCATTATTAATTGGAGGTGTTTTTATGGTGTTTCCGTTTACTAAAAACACATTGCCATTAAGGGCTTCAATAACTTGTTTATCAGTATTTAAAATCAAACAATTGTCTAATTTATTTTCTTTTGCATAAATACTTCCAACCACGTTAAGTGCTTTATTATTGGTTTTTAAAGTGGATAATAAACTTGGTGAAACATAGTAATCTTTAAACAAATCAACTTCATAAATGGCTTCATTTAAAACATAAAAATCACTTTCAATTGGTTTTGTTGAAATTATGTAACTTATATCGTTAGTTTCGGGTAAATATAATCCGCCTTCATTTCTAAAAACGGTTAATTTTACTCGAGATGATGCGCTAGACAACTCGTTGTTTTTTAATGTATTATGTATTTGACTTTCTAAAAATTCCATTGTGAAATTCATTGGAATTTCCATACGCATAATGCGCATAGAAGCCATTAATCTGAAGTAATGATCTTCCCAAAACAGTAACTTACCATAAGACACTTTTATCGTTTCAAAAAGGGCATCGCCATAAGCTAAGCCTCTGTTTTGAGTAGATAAAAAAGAATCATTATCTAAAATATTTCCGTTAAAATTTATCATAAAAAAACCCATTCTTAGTGTTAAGAATGGGCAAATATAATTTAAAAAATAGTTTTTTAATTACGCTGAACCTAATACTTGCTTTAAACTAGAAATTTGATTTTCCCAAAGCATTTTAGATTCTTCAACTTCATCTTCTTCAGCAAAATCTGTAACCATTAATGATACATCTTTAGTGATTTCATCTACTTGAATTCGAATTTCGAAATAGTAAGTTTGATTATCATCTTCATCTTCTACCCATCTGAATTTAACCCGCTCACCATTTTTCTTATTTAATAATTTTGCTTGTTCTTCGCTATCGTCCCAAATAAAAGTAAATAATTCGCCTCTAGAATTCACATTGTCTGAAAACCACTCTGATAAACCAGACGGTGTAGAAATATATTGATATAACAACTGAGGAGAGGCGTGTATAGGAAATTCAATATCAAATTTTATTTTATCGTCCATGAGCGTTTTTGAAATTTATATTGCCCAATATATACATTAATTGATAAGTATAACAAGAATTTTTAATAATATTTTACCCAACTTCTGTTTGCTTACAATAATATTGTTTTTATATTTGCAGCCTT
>TARA_R110002096_G_scaffold376724_7_pt1 | contig 19738 bp, 17 predicted proteins | sample TARA_R110002096 | Tara Oceans TARA_R110002096 (sample SAMEA4397295) | marine metagenome | biome: Polar Biome; feature: [DCM] deep chlorophyll maximum layer (ENVO:01000326); material: water (ENVO:00002006), including particulate matter (ENVO:01000060) such as... | depth 35 m
CGTTCCACGGATTCCCCCGATGAAGGCGATTCCTTTTGCCGTCCGTGGATCTTCGATTCCGAGAACCGGAGCCAGCAGACGTTCCTGAAGAACGCTAACGTCCAGGCTACTAACAGGATCTGCATTGGGATCCGGATCCCAACTCAGGGTGAACCATTTTCCTCCCAAATGCATGCATACCTGGCCGGAACCTGCGGGTTCTTTCTCGCCGGATTCCGTTACCTGGAATGTTTCACGAACTTTCGCCAAAAACGCGTCCTCACTCAGCCCATTCAAGCTGGCTACCGCGCGGTTGTAGGCCAGAATCTTGAGCTGATCGGCGGGGAAGAGAACCGTCAAAAACCAGTTGTAGTTTTCGGTGCCATCATGGTTCGGGTTTGCGGCCCGGCGCTCGGCTCCAACGCGATATGCGCTCGCACTACGGTGATGACCGTCCGCGACGTATCCCAGTTCCACCTCTCCGAACAAGCGCACAAATTCCTCGTGGTTTCCGACCCTCCAGACGGTGTGCCCCACCCCGTCGGGAGCCACAAAATCGAAAGTGGGCTCTTCGGTTTCAACAACGTGATTCACCAAGGCGTCAATCTCGACATTCTCGCGATAGGTCAGAAAGACAGGGCCCGGATTCGCATTCAGTTCACTGACGACTCTGGTACGATCATCTTCTTTGTCGGGACGGGTCTTCTCGTGCTTTCGAATGATGTCACGCTCGTATTCTTCAATGTGACAGGTGAGGGCAATGCCAATTTGTGAGTGATCGCCCATCGTTTGGCGATACACGTAAACGCAGGGTGCCGATTCCCGAATCAGGACTCCATTGTCCTGAAGCTTTTTGAAATTCTCGACCGCTTTGGCGTAAACTTCGTCGCTGTAGATGTCAGTTCCCTGGGGAAGATCAATCTCAGGCCGAATGACGTGGAGAAAACTGTCAGGGTTACCCTCGGCAAGCTTCGCAGCTTCCTCGGTGTTGACGACGTCATAGGGAACAGAAGCTACTTTGGCAACTTTGTCAGGATGGGGAACCAGCCCCTGGAAGGCACGAACTCGCATGGCTGGGACTCATAGAGTGCAGATGCGAATTGGCCAGCAAAATTCTTGTCATGCAATTCCATTTGAATGGCTCGCCGCAAGATGCCGATCCCCAACAGGCGGTTGGGAAGCCCAAACTACGATGTCTCAGAAGTAACAGGGCTGCTGGCAACGATCCGCCAATTCTGCCACTTTTCGCGCACGAGCTTGGAAGAAGAAGCCGTCCATTGCTGAAGCGTAGAAAGTCCCACCAAACTGCCGCGAAGCAGCAATCTGCCCAATTTAGGCGCCCAATTTTCGATGACGGGGAGGTTCACAAGCAGCCAGACGGCCGCGACGGGAACAGAGATAACGAGATTCCAGCCCTGCAAGGTACAATAGACCAAGGGTAAGAGAATTCCGTAAACGACGGCGAAGGAGAGTTGAATCCATGGAAGCTTTTCTTCCACTTTCTTTGGAGTGCGCATGGTTGTGTTTCGAGGTGCGCTCAGATCAGCAGATGGCGTGCCACCTAGCAAGAAACAACTTTGCCCCTCGCTTTTTTTTCTGAAAAGTTCTCCTGACATCCTTCTTTTCTGAATTTACTTAGGAATTCTAAAATGTCAAACAATCTGGCATTATTATCACAAAATGGAGCTTTCTTTCAAATCGAAGCTCCCATGCTTGATTCAATCCTGGCGGGCACCAATCCTCGCCAACGGATGAAAACAGGGCTCTCACCCTCCATCTACTTGATTGAGTGTGGGATCTTGATTCCCTGCCGTTTTGAACAAGGTTAGGGTTTTCGACCGTCTACCTAACACGATGTTAAAACACAAATGGGCTGTGCGAGCCAGACCAGATCAGGAGCGCGTTCGCCAACTAGCCGAAGACTTTGGTCTACGTCCGCTCGTTGTTGAGCTTTTGGTGCAACGCGGGCTTGATGATCCAACTGAGATCAAAAAGTTTCTCCATCCTCAGCTCAAGGACTTGAGCGATCCGTTCTTGATGCCACAAATGCGAGAGGCGATCGACCGCATTTTTCGGGCGATCGATGACGACGAAACGGTCGTGATCTATGGGGACTACGACGTGGATGGAGTAACTTCCGTAACCTTGCTTCACGGTTTCCTGAAGGCTTACGGGCTGGAGGCGAAGACCTTTCTTCCGCATCGGATGGATGAAGGCTATGGCTTAAACGATCATGGCGTCGAACGGTGTTTGAAGGAATTCTCTCCGGATCTGATTATCGCTGTGGATTGTGGAACTTCCTCGGTTGAACAGGTGAAGTTTCTCAAAGAACAGGGCATCGACGTCATCATCTGCGATCACCACGAATGCAATACGCCGGAAAATCTTCCACCCGCCGTCGCCCTGGTAAACGCCAAGTTAGGGGAAGACTATCACTATCTCTGCACCGCTGGCGTGATGTTCAAAGTCGGTCACGCGATGCTGAAAACCCGCAAGACCGCCAATCTCAATCTTCGTGACTGGCTCGATATCGTCGCATTGGGCACGGTTGCGGATTTGGTGCCGCTCGTCGATGAAAACCGCACCTTGGTTCGCAAAGGTCTTCAACAAATGGAGCGCACCATTCATCCGGGACTGAACGCGCTCAAGCACGTCGCAGCCGTTGCCGGCAAACCGGTCGCCTACGACATCGGCTTCAAGCTCGGGCCGCGGTTGAACGCAGCCGGCCGCTTGGATACCGCACAGGCTTCGCTGGAACTGCTCATGAACTCTGACCACGAAAAATCCCGCGAGTTGGCGATGTTCCTCGATGGTCAAAACCGTGAGCGCCAGGATCTCGAAGCGAGAATTCGAGAAGAAGCTCTCGGAATGCTGAGCAACTTTGATGAATCCAGCGATTTTGGAATCGCACTTGGTCACGACACCTGGCATCCGGGAGTGGTTGGGATCGTCGCCTCCCGGATTACGAAACAATTTCACCGGCCCAGTTTCATCATTGCCTTCGACGAAGATGGCGTTGGGAAAGGAAGCGGCAGAAGTATTGAAGGCGTCTCCTTGGTCGCCGCCCTGAACTCCTGTCGCGATTTGCTGCTGGCGGGAGGTGGTCACGAGATGGCTGCCGGTGTCTCCCTGGAGCGCAAGAATTTCGAGGCGTTTCGACAACGCTTCAGCGATTACATTCGCGATCATGCCACCAAAGAGACCCTGCGTCCCCGGCTCGACATCGATTTGGTCGCGACTTTTGATCAACTCGACCTGCAATTGCTCGACAGCTACGAACTGGTTCACCCGATGGGGATGGGGAATCCGGCTCCCCTGATGATGAGCAAATCGATCAAAATGGCCGATGAACCCCGGGTGCTGAAGGAAAAGCACCTGAAACTCCCGTTGATCCAGAACGATTGCCGCATCGATGCGATGATGTTCAACGGCGCCGTAGAAGAACTTCCCAAACTTCCCTGGGATATCGCCTACCGGATCAGCCGAAATATCTACAAGGGCCGCTCCAGTTTAAGCGTGGTAATCGAAGCGATCAGGACCTCGGAATGACCCAATCCAGCAATATTCTGGAAAAGAAGTGTACAACTTTACAGTACCTTGCTAAAAAATCATACATTTTGCTCATTTAGCATTCTTTTTTCCTTGCGCCACCGCTGCTCTTACAACATGACTTAGGCCTCCCAAATCTTTGGGGGGGGAATATAGCAGCCTTGCTGGACTTCGGTCCGGCGAGGCTGTTTTCGTAGGGAGGCCTGGAACTACCTCTTCGCCACAATCCCCTCCGCCTAAGCGGATAACGCAGCTTCCGCATCTGCTTTGTGCCAATCCACCTCCACCTTCTGAATCCTGTCGAACCGATCCTTGTATTTCACGTAGCCATGCTCAGCGCCGAATTCGTGAACCATCTTGGTGACCTTGACATCGAAACAACAGTATTCCGCGATTTCCATGATCTTGCCTTCCCGCCACCAACGAATCGCTTGAATCCCTTCGGCCGTTTTCCCCGTGCCGAGTGACGCGGCGGCCACGGCTTCCAGTTTGGGACGGTGTTCCAGCTTTTTTTCGAGATCGACCATCAAATCGAGACTGCGAATCTGGCTTTTGAGATCAAGAATCGTGTAACCCTGCAAAACTTCGTAATCGAAGCTGATGTGGTTAAAGCCAATCACCAAATCCGCCTTCAAGAGCTCATCAACCAGTTCGTTGGCTCCATTTTCCCCATAGATCCGGTATTGTCCGGAAGCCGAACTGTAGGTTACGCCAATGGACATGCCCATACGGTCTTTGTAGCTCCACCCTCCCACATCATTTGCCGAACGCTGCGTTTCGAGGTCAAAATAGACAAAATTGGCCATGCCCGATGAGGCTACTCACGTTGGAGGTGCAATCCAGCTATTTTTATGGCTTCGTCAGGGCTCCATCTGATCGTAAATCGGCAAATTCGCGGACGGAATTACGCAATTCGCACCAGCTTTTCGTCGTCCAGATACGCGAAAGATTGCGTCTTGTGACAATTCCGGTAGAATTCTGACACCCCTACCTGCTGTGACTTCCCCCATCTTTGACTCCAGTTTGCCTCAAAACTTTTCGCGGAGAGAGTTTGCCCGCTATTCGCTGGCGTCGGCCGGGTTGGCTGCGGCAGGCCCCGTCCTGGGTGAAACGGAACGAGGCGTCTGGAAAATCGTGACTCATCAACGCCGGGAATACGTCACGGCTGAAAGTGTTCAGGCATTTTACCGGTTTGAGCGATTTTTCCGCGATGACAAGGACCTCATCTATCGGAGCCCGAACACGATCATGAAATGGCAGGTGGGAAGCACCGTCATTTTCATCAACAACATCAAGTTCAGCCTCAGCTATCCGGTCATTGAAGAGAACCGGAAGGTTATCATATCACGGGTCGATTTGCAAAAGCTGCTCGATCCTGTTTTGCGCCCCTGGTACATCAAATCGACCGAACCCTTTCACACCGTAACGATCGATGCCGGGCACGGTGGCCACGACCCAGGTGCTCGAAGCTCCCACGGATCCGAAAAGGAGTTTGCGCTGGATATGGCGCGCCGATTGCGGGATGAGGTGAAGAAGCTGGGCTTGGCAGTGCACATGACTCGCGATACCGATCTGTTTTTGAGTCTTCCGGAGCGAGTCCGAATCGCCAACAAGATCGACAAATCGATTTTCGTCAGCGTTCACTTCAATTCCGGAACCAACGCAAATGCCTCTGGAATCGAAACTTACGCCCTGGCCCCGCAAGGAACGAGTTCCACCAACGATGGCTCCGTTTCCGCCTCAAAATACTCTGGAAATCAATCCGACGCCCAGAATATCGCGTTGGCGACAGCGGTTCACGCCATGGTCATGACGAAGATCGAAGCGGTGGATCGCGGGATCAAACGGGCCCGCTACAATGTGCTTCGCGGGATCAACCGCCCAGCCATTCTCTTTGAGGGAGGATTCCTGACCAACTCGAAGGAATCGAGACTCGTCGCCACCGCATCCTACCGCAATCAACTCGCTGCTGCTGTCGCAGGCGGAATCCAGAATTTCCGCAAGGCAATTGGCTGAGAACCTAGCTCAACGCCTTATACATCGCCCTTGTGTGCCAGTATCCGGTTACTTTCGCGAGGTGATTCTTCGACCTTTCGAAGCAACCAACCTTCAGAATCTTAATCGACACATTCCGAACCCCCCAACGGTTCATGGAGGAGCGTGACGGGCGATAAATATCGATCGTGTTGGTGCCGACAAGAGCCGACCCGTAATCGTCAACGACGTAGGTGGTGGGTTCACCCTCAATTTTGAAGGTCGTTCCGATTGGAAACCTGGACCAGTCAGCCGCTGCCGATGTGTAGCTCTGGGTACTTCGCAAAGTCGATCCGATGGCAGTTTTTCGTCCGTAGACCAAATGATCGGATTCGCTATGGGTGTAGGCCGTGGTGCGAACGGAAAGCGCGGATCTCATCCCTTTGAGCGGACTCGCATGAGGCACTCTGACCTTCGGATTCGACGCCAAACGATTCATTCCCGCCTTCCGCGAAGATTCGGCGATTCGTTGTAGCAGCCCTGGACGCTTCTGACTCGCGTTGACTTGGATTTGCGCCGTCACTTTGCGATCGCGGCTGCTGGGAGCCAACTTGGCCCGCATTCCGGAACCTTGCGGTCGGGTGGAACTGGATCGCTCCGATGACTCTGCAGATGCCAGTTTTTGGCGAAGTTTCTGAAACGGCTTCACCTTCAGGGTGCTGACTTCCCGATTCGAGGACTTATTGGTCACATTGCGGCGATGGCCATCAGCAGGGCGGGCTTCAGCCAGTGGTGCTGCCAAACTGCCCAGAAGCACAATAGTAGGAATCAATGTTGATTTCATGTTCGCAAATTTCACAGGTTTGCGACACTTCTATAATTTTTATACTCAATTGCAAGAATAATATGAATTTGCAATTGCTATCACGCTCGGAATTCCGCGGTTCCGTCCAAAAATTCGTGAGAAATGATGCTGAGCGCATAGATCGCAGCCGTCTCCGAACGCAAGACGGTTGGGCCCAAACTCAACGACTCAAATTTTGCCCGTTTTAACATTTCCAGCTCGTTTGGCGAGAAATCACCCTCCGGACCAATCACCACACTGAGCGTCTTTGGCCGACTTTCAGATTCAGCCGCGATGTCGCGGAGCTTCCTCGAATTCTTGTCCAAGGCCGCCACCAATCTCAGCTCGCTGGATTCCTCCTGAATGACGTCTCCCAAATTCGACGGCGTTTTGACGTTCGGAAGCCAGTTCCTGCCGCATTGCTTGCAGGATTCCAAGGCCGTTCGCTGCCACTTTGCCCGCTTCTTCGCTTCATCGTTCAACTTCACCACGCTGCGTTCCGTGATCACGGGAATGATGGTTGCGGCACCAATTTCAGCGGCCTTTTGAACCACCAAATCCATGGTTTTGGCCTTGGGAATCGCCTGAATCAGGGTGATTTCGACCGGAAGCGGATCACCAACCGACTTCTCAACGATTTTCAGTTGAACCCGTCGATTCGAAACCTGCTCGATGTCACAAACGGCCGAGGTTCCCGCACCATCAAACGCCTCAACCCGATCTCCAGCCTGATGACGAAAAACCCGGGCGCAATGATGCGCTTCCTGGTCATCGAGCGTCACTGAATCGTTGTCCCATAGTTCCCGGGAAGCAAAGAAACGATTCATGAGGTTGGAACCCGGCTACTTGAAGAAGCTTTTTGCGCGATCGAGGAACGACTTCCGAATCGGGCTGTTCCCATCACCAAGCGTTTCTGTAAAGGCGAGCAACTTCTCTTTCTGCTTCCCGTTGAGTTTGATCGGAATCTCGACGTTGACGTGAAGAAAGAGCGCGCCCTTTTCATCACCGCCATAGCCTTTGATTCCGCCACCGACCACCCGAATGGTGTTGCCGCTCTGAGTCCCGGACGGAACCTTGATGACCCGTTTCCCTTCAAGCGTCGGCACTTCCATCTCTCCGCCGAGGATCGCCTTGTCCAAGGGAACCGGAAGCGCAACGTGAAGATCGTCGCCATCCCGCTCAAAAATCTCATGCTCACGGACGTGAATGACGACGTGAAGATCGCCGTGGGCTCCACCCCGCACTCCGGCTTCCCCGTTTCCGGGCGAACGCAGCCGTTGTCCGTGACGGATTCCGGGCGGAACGTTGAATTTGATCCGCGCCTTTTGCACGGTGCGGCCATCGCCGGCACATTCGCGACATGGATCGGTCAGAACCTGGCCGGTTCCGCGACAATTCGGACAAGTTTGCTGAACGTGGAAGAAGCCACGCGACGAGACGACCTGACCTTTGCCGCCGCAGGTTCCGCAATGCTTGAAACCACCTGACGTTGAACCATTTCCGGAGCAGGTGGTGCAGCTGTCATACTTCTCGATTTCGATCACCTTGCTCGTTCCGAATGCGGCTTCCTCGAGGGAAATCGGCAAATCGTAGCGAAGATCGGATCCCCGTTGTTTTCCGCTCGGGTCACGTTGCCGGCCCCCGCCGCCACCTCCGAAAATCTCCTCAAAAATGCTGCCGCCGCCGCCACCTCCCCCGCTGAATACTTCGCGAAAAATATCGAAAGGATCGTGAAATCCGCCACCACCGCCGCCGCCACCTTGGGAGAAGGCAGCATGTCCATAGCGATCGTAGGCAGCACGCTTCTCCTCATCAGCCAAAACGTCATACGCCTCGCTGATCTCTTTAAACTTCTCTTCTGAAGCTTTGTCGCCCGGATTTTTGTCCGGATGGTGCTGCACAGCCAACTTGCGGTAAGCCTTTTTCATCTCGGACGCAGTCGCATCCCGGCTTACGCCCAAAACCTCGTAGTAATCTCTTTTGTTGGCCATTGCTCTTCGTTTACAAATTCAATTCAGCGCTCAGCCCTCCGACCCGGCGTTTTGAGTCGTCTCACCAACCGGCTCCTCCGTTTCGGAATCCGCTGCAGGATTGACTTCAGGCTCGGGACCTTTCGAAACAATCACGTGAGCGGCACGAAGCAGCCGATCGTGCAGTTTAAATCCACGACGGATGACCGCAGTAACCGTTCCCTCTTCCACTTCATCGCTGTATTCCTGCTTTACCGCTTCATGAAGATTCGGGTCGAAGACTTTCCCTTCCGCCGGGACTTCGACAACGCCTTGTTCGCCAAGGAAGTCGTCCAATTGCTTCATCACCATGGACATTCCTTGAAAGACGATGGAGTCCTGTGACTCCTGGCGAGCCGCATCGAGTCCAAAGCGAAAATTATCGATCACCGGCAACAAGGTTTCGAGCAACCCTGCGTTGCCGAACTTGATCGCATCCTGCTTCTCCCGAGACATCCGCTTTCGGAAGTTCTCGAGTTCCGCCTGGCTGCGCAAGGCAACATCCCGCCATTTCTGAGCTTCGGCTTGAGGATCCAGCTTTTCGGCGGCCTTCTCTTCATCAGGCGCAGAATTCCCGGCTTCGTTTGCAGGATTCACATCCTCAACAGCCTCTTCGTTCTCGACACCAGCTTCCGCTGCGTCGTTCTGAGTATCTTGGTTTCCTTCCATCGTGTTTGAGTCGTTCCTAACAGGAATTTTTGGCTTCCGTGAGGCGCGGAGACTATCAACCCTTTTTGATCGCAATCAAGGTGATGTCATCGCTTTGCGGTGCGTTTCCCACAAATGCGCGCAACTCATCGTTGAGCCGAGAAATAATGGCCTCTGAAGTGTGGTTGGCAAAATTCTTCAACACTTCCGTCATTCGCTCGGTGCCATATTCCTCAGTTTGAGCGTTTTCGGCTTCCGTCACCCCATCCGTGTAAAGAAGCAACACGTCTCCGTCTCGAAATTCGAACTCGAAATCCGAGATGATGCGCTCAAAGACTCCTCCACTGTCGATTCCCAAGGCCATTCCGGCCGGTTCCAACACCTCAATCTCTTTGGCGTCCCCCCGGTAGACCATTGGCGGATTGTGGCCGGCTCTCGCCATCGTAACCTTGTCCGACTCCCCATCGAAAATGAGATAGGCCAGGGTCACAAACATATCCTCGCGAATATCGGAAAAAATCTGGCGATTCACGGTTCGCAGCACTTCGGCCGGCGATAGGGTGTCAAAGGCTCTGGCGCGAAGCACGCTTCGGCAGGTCGCCATGATAAGTGATGCGGGTAACCCTTTGCCTGCCACATCAGCAATCACGATACCCAGGTGACTTTCGTCCAACTTGATATAGTCGAAATAGTCTCCGCTTACGACTTTGGCGGGATAATTGACCCCGGCGATGTCAAAATCCGCAACATCGGGCGCTTCCACCGGCAGGAGAATGCGTTGAAACTCGCTCGCGGTTCGCAAGTCAGCATCCCACAACCGCTTGTCGCGCGCCTCCTTGTGCAGCTCCGCCGTTCCCAAGGCATAGGAACTCTGCTCTGCCAAGGAACGGAAGACCTCGGCCTCATTCTCAGAAAATGGCGCAGCGGGCACTTTGCGGGCAATCATAAGCAAGCCCAACGGCTTTCCTGCGTAGATCAGCGGACCAATGATCAGGGAAACGCCTTCGTGAAGATCAGGAATCGCCGACGCGCCAAAATCCGGATGCGAAGCCAAATCATCAATGCGCAACGGCTTCTGCGTTTCCATGGGCCGACTGTAAATCGGGTGCGACGAATCAATGGCCTGTAGCCGAATGTAATTGCTGATTGCGCTGGGCTTGGTATCCCGCTCTTTGGCCACATCATCAGGAAGCAGAACCAGTGGCGGACAATTGTTGGAGATGAATTTGGGAACCAATTCGCTCTTCGTATCATCGAGCAGGTAAAGGGAGGCTCCATTGGCTTCCAGGGCCTGGATGATTCCCTCTACGATGCAACGATGCATGTTGGCCGGACTGTAGTCCTGTTGAACCGCCAACCCCAGATTGTGAAGGAATTGAAACGCGCGATCCTCTTCGCCCCGCATTCGCTCGCTCGCCTTCCTCAGACCAGCAATCATCTTGTGCTGTTGCCGAAGACTTACGGCTAATCCTGCCGAAACCATTAGCAGCAGGAAGAGCAGTAGATACGGAATCACGTGTCTTTTGCCTTCGCCTCTCGAGTCTCCGCTACATCCTGCTTCAAATACTCAAGAACATCGCTAAATCGACTTTCGTTTTCTGCATTGGCCTGGCAGAGGGCTTCATGCGCATGAAGAACGTGCTCTTTATGCTCTGTCCGGTCCAAAGGAGCCACTGAGATCGACTGCGTTACATTCTCACGCACCAATTCTCGTTCTTTCGACCAGGACTCGCCTTTGGTATCGAGTTCAAGAATTTGATCAAGGCCCAAGCTCTGAACCAATTCCGTGTTGCGGGCGTTTGGGTTGATCAATTCCAACAGGCTGCCGGGATGCCCCTGCAAAATGAGGGCAATTCCCGTCAGAGTTCCCATGAATGTGGAATCCATCACCGGGCATTCCTCCAAATCCACCACAAGGTGCATTTGGCCCATGCTTACCATGTGATCCGCAAAGGCTCTTAGATTGGGACTATTTTGGAATGACCCTTTTCCTTGGACTCGTATCCAAGCAACATCTCCAAATAAGCCGGCAAGGATGGCTGGAGTGTTTTTCTGATCTTTCACCGTAGTGGACATTACGGGTGTTGGGGCGGGGGTGAGATGGACTAAAGGTAACTCGACGCCTTGGAAGATCGCACATGACGCCGGTGAGTTCAACTTTCCCTCACCTGCCTCATCAGCATTCAGATCATTCCCAGAGAAAAGATTCCACGAAGGAAACAACTTCTCCGTCGCGAACGAGGGACGCTTTCCATGCAACGACGTTTCCGTCGGTTTTAAACTCTTCTCCAACAATGTTGATGTCGGTCGTATTTTGGCGCTCCACTTTATCAACGGTCACCTCTTTCACCTTCACCTCGTCGCCAGTATTGGCCTGCAGGTATTCCAGTCTCACCACCATGCCCGGGCGTCGATCCCCTTTTGAGCGCCAGAAGATCGTGTAGTACTTTCCTTCGCGCGCTCGATACTCTTCCGACGTAATTGCGCCATAGAGGAGATAGCTCCTTTCGAAACCGATCATCGCGTCTTCTGTCCGCAACGATTGGCTCAAATTGAGTTGCTCATATTTGACCTTCCGGATTTCGGGCTGGCCATCCCCGGCCAAACTGATTTGGGGGGCGATAAGCGCCAGACCAAATGTGGCGAGAGTGAGAGATTTTATGAAAGTGCGCATGACAATGAGGGTGTCATTGGTGTGACCTCTTATTGCGGACCTTTTCATGATATGTCCAGTAAATAACGATGTAATTTGGCGGGTTCGACAGGATCGCCCCGGTCGCGACCGGCACACGTCCCACTCGCAGTTTCCAGCATTTTGCCAACAAAACAGCTCTTGAGCAATTCAAATTCCACAACTAACAAAATTCCCATGAATCCCGTCCCCCTGATCGCAATCTCTGCTCTGCTCCTGTCTCTCTCTCATGCTGCTGAATGGCCCGAGTGGCGGGGCCCCGGTCAGCAAGGTCACGCTCCTGGCGCCTCCGACTTGGCAACCACCTGGTCTGAATCAACCAATGTGTCCTGGAAAACGCCAATCCCGGGACGGGGACACTCGACGCCGTTGATCGACGGAAATGAGATTTGGCTGACAACGGCATTCGAGACCAAGGCGAGCCCGGAAGAAACCCAAAAGCGGCTCGAAGCAAACTCGGGCAGCCAACCGCTCGTCGTCCTGGCAAAGGTTCAATTCCATGCGATTTGCGTGGATCGGGAATCGGGCAGAATCCTCAAGAACATTGCGCTTTTCAGCCGGGAAAATCCTCAGTGGGTCCACAAATTGAACAGCTACGCCTCGCCAACTCCGATCTTGAGGGATGGGAAGCTCTTTGCTCACTTTGGCGCGTTTGGAACCGCTTGCCTCGACACCCGGTCTGGAAAGGTTGCGTGGACGAATCTGGATTTGCACGTGATGCACGAAAACGGCCCGGGAGGATCGCCTGTGCTAACCGGGAACCGGCTCATCTTCAATCTCGATGGAAGCGATGACCAGTTTATCGCCGCGCTCGATACGGAAACGGGCAAACTGGCCTGGAAAACCCCACGCAGCGGCGAACTCAACGAGAATCCCCAGCTCCAGAAAGCCTGTGGAACTCCCATCCTCCTAACCACTCCCAAAGGAACCGAAGTGTTGTCTCCCGCGGCGGATTGGCTTTACTCCTACGATCCTTCAACCGGGAAAGAACTTTGGAAGATCGGCTACAACCACCTGGGATTCTCCAATGTCTCCCGCCCCGTCGTCGGCCATGGCATGATTTACCTGCCGACGTGTTTCATGAAGAGCAAACTCCTCGCGATTCGCTACGATGGAAGCGCCAAGCCCGAGATCGCCTGGGAGGTAACCCGTGCGATGCCGAACCAACCCTCCCCTCTTTTGATCGGGCACGAGATTTACACCATCGATGATCGGGGAATCGCCAGTAGCATAGACGCCAAAACCGGCGAGGTGAATTGGCAGGAACGCCTCGAAGGCAATTTCTCAGCCTCGCCACTCTTTGCCGACGGCAAAATTTACGCGGGAACCCAGGATGGCAAAATGGTCATCTTCGAGCCGGGAAATGAACTGAAGATCATCGCCGAAAACCATTTGGACGACGGATTGATGGCTTCACCGGTGGCGGTCGAAAACGCACTTTACCTACGAACCGAAAAAGCCCTCTACCGGGTCGAAAAGCTCGATTAGAGCGGCGTAGTCAATACAACGAGGAGATTTGGCTGGTCTAGTGGCTGTAGAAGGAGGGAAGGAGATACATCATTCCCGGTTGGAGCCGTGGAAACACTTGTTCCGGCAGGCTGATCTCAACCTTTGTTGAGCTGCCCTGGGCAAGCCGCGATTGCATGAGACCCAGAGCATCGAAAATGGAGACTTCTCGATTGTACTTCATGACCTTCGCGTCGGGAGCCTTGGCCAATTCCCGCGCCCGGTCATAGGCGTCTTCGATATAGCCGATTTTGTCGATCAACTTCTTGGAAAGGGCTTCCGTTCCCGTGAAGATCCGGCCATCCGCGATGTTCGCCCGCAACTCTGATTCGGGAATTTCCGTGCGAGCTTCCTTCACCACCGTGAGAAAGCGCTCGTAAATCTGATCCACCATTCCCTGAACCATTTTCTGCTCATCCTCACGCATCGGGCGACTCCCGCTCATCGTGTCCTTGAACTTGCCGCTCGTGAACACAACGGAATCGACGCCCAGTTTGTCGAACAGCGTCTCGTAGTTCAGCGTGGAAATGATGACACCGATACTGCCCGTCATGGTGGTGTAGTTGGCCATGATTTCCGTGCCTCCGCAGGCCGCGTAATAGCCGCCACTTGCCGCAACACTGTCCATGTAGATGACCACGGGCTTTTTCGCGGCAGTCTTTTTGACGTGATTGTAGAGAACGTCCGATGCGGTGACTTCGCCGCCCGGAGAATTCACTCTCAACACGATCGCCTTCACGTCGTCATCTTCACGAGCACGCTTCAGATCTTTGCCCAGTCGTTCGACCATCGACCCTCCAGCACCGCCCCACCCGCCATCAATCGATGAGGAAATGACGCCCTCCAGGTCAATGTGGGCGATCTTGTCGCCGTAAACCGTGTCTCTGTCGTCAACGCTTGAAATCATCAAGCCTACCACGACAAAAAAACCTATCATTGCGATCGCCACCGCGCCAAAAGCGAGCAGGCAGCCAATTGTGAAACCTTTCCGTTCAGCCATAATTTGTTCAACGTAAGACGCGTTCTGGGTCGGGACAAGCGCCGAGTTTTCGACAGCCATTCCTTCTCCCGCCTACAGATACGGGTCGACTGGCTATTTGAGCGAGCCGACACGCGCTTTCTTCAAAAATCCTGACGGCGCAGACTCGCGACGGCAAAGGGCAGCGTTTCCGCCACCAACCCGGCGCTCACACCTTCCGGAGCATAACCACGCTCCCAAACCAAAATTTCTGCCGACCGTCCCAGGAGCCAGCTTCCAAGGCAGGCCGCGTCATAGAGGTCGATTCCCCGGGCGGCCAACGCCGCGCAAACCCCGGTCAGGACGTCGCCCATCCCGCCACTGGCCATTCCCGGATTGCCCGTCGTGTTCAGCGCCAACGGACGATTGGGAGCCGCAATGGCCGTCCGAGCCCCCTTGAAAAGCAGTTTGAGGCCGTACCGCTCGACAAATGCATTGGCAATTTCGCCGCGATTTCCCTCCAAATCCGGGGCAAGACGGCGCATTTCTCCCGGATGAGGCGTAAAAAGGCGATTGGGCGGGAGCTCGTCCATTCTGTCCCGGTTGCGAGCAACCGCGTTCAGCGCGTCCGCATCCACCACCATCGGGCTGGGATCATTCCAAATCAGATCGATCAATTGGGAAGGCGGGTCGGCCCCCAGTCCCGGACCAATCGCGATCGCATCCCGGTCGATTTCCGTGGCGAGATGTCGCACCATGATTTCCGGTGGCGCCTTTGCCGCAACCAGGGGAAGAACATCGGAATCGCAGAAAATCGAAACCAGTCCCCCACCCGCCCGCAACGCTCCCAAACCACAAAGCACGGCCGCACCGGCAAATCCAGGCGATCCGGCAATGATGGAAACACGCCCCGCCCGGCCCTTGTGGGTGGAAAAGGCGGCTGGCGCCATTTTGAAGGTCAAATCTGGCGCATGCAGACTGGTTCTCGAGGGATCGCCGGCATTGGCGACGATTTCCGGCAACGGGATCAGGGCAAGTCGCCCCACATGGTCAATCGCGGCATCCGCCACCAAACCCGCCTTGGTGTGGGCAATGGTCAGGGTAAAATCCGCCATCACCGCTCCATCATAAGGCTCGCCACTATCGCCATCGATGCCTGACGGAATGTCCACAGCGACCGTCACCGCTTTTCCACGACGGCGATTCTCGTTCATTTCCGTCGCCAACGGGGCCAGTGAACCTCGCAATGCTCCGCTCGCCCCGATTCCCAACAAGCCATCAACTTGGAGATGGACCTGGTTTTCCAGATTTCTCACCGGCGGCACAGGTGTCGCGTCCAGCTCGGCCATCTTCTTTTGCGTCAACGGAGCCAAATCCTCAAGAGCTCCCACCAAACGCGATTCGACGGCCCAGCCAGCCTCGCGCAGATGGCGCCCAATCACCGCCGCATCGCCACCATTGTGGCCCTTGCCGATGTAAAGGGTCGCATTTCCCGGTTTGGGGAAGAACTGATGAATGGCGCGGGCGCATCCCAAACCCGCTTTGTCCATGAGCGGCTCAGCCTCGGCTCCCGTGGCAAAGAGCGCCTCCTCTGCAGCTTTCATCTGGGCACAAGTCAGGATCATCGGTCAAGGAATCAGCTCCAACCTAAGATCCCCACGCACCGGGGTCAAGATCGCTCAAACCCGGCCACGCACAGACGCGGAATCGTAACTGGAGATTCCGGACGCGATGCTTTCCGCCAACGCCTGCCGATACCAGGGCTGCAGACAGCGTTGCCGTTCCTTGGCGTTGCTGATAAATCCTCCCTCAACCAAAATCGCAGGTGCTTTGGTGTTCCGCAGCACCGAAAACTGCTGGCGCTTCACACCGCGGTCTTCCGGCTTGAGTTTTCGGATGATGCTGGAATGCACCTTGCTCGCCAACTGGTAACCAGCGTAACCATAGTAAAAGGTCTCAATCCCTACCGCCGTCGTTCTCCAGGCAGAGTTGAAGTGAATGCTGACAAAAATATTGTCGCGGTACTTGTTGGAAATGCTGGCCCGGGTCAGGAGCGGAATGAATTCGTCGCGATCCCGAGTCATCACCGTGCGATAGCCCTTGCGCTTCAATTGGATCTGCAGGCGACGAGATACGTCAAAATTGAGGTGTTTTTCAAACACGCGCCCTTCGTGCGCCCCGACGTCATGGCCGCCATGTCCGGCATCAATCACGACGGTCTTCACTTTGCCCGCAGCCAAAACGTTCGGCGCGCAAAGCAACGAGGCAGCCCCTCCGAAGAGGCCCGCTGCAGCTTGCTTCAGAAAGGTTCGTCTTTCTGCCAACGTTAGGTTTCGGTTGTCCACAATAACTTGTTCAGGGCAACAATGTTCTGACCCTTGAGAGGCAGCAATCGACTCGGAAATGGGACTATTGTTGCCTCCAGAGGTCATGACGATGGAAATGATGCCCCTATTCGGCGTTTGTCACATCAAGAACCAAGAAATTTTTGCACCTTGTTAGTTCAGAAAGCCAGCCCCAACGTTCCCCCCGGGTTTCGGCAATCCCGGAGGTCGTTCCGATAGTTTGCGGACACTCTCACTGAGTGGATTTTGCTTCTCATCCTGTTCGGAGACACCTCCCACCACGACGATATCGCCATCCGCGGTCGACACCATCTTCGGTCGATCGCCTCCTTTTTCGCGGTAAACCTCTCGCGCGACCATCGTCCCATCAATTCCGATGACGCTGTGGGCATACGTTTGTGGAGCTCCCATGTGCAGGATATGGAGCCGGTTCTCCAAATCGATCGTCCATTGCGGATCCCGAATCATGATGACCTGCCCCAGGGAATAGGTAGTCATCACGGCTCCCGACTTCTCATCCTGAACCCGCAAATAGAGTTGTTTCTCCGCTCCGGTGTTGAAACTCAGCAAGGTAAACCGGCGATAGGTACCCGCGCCTTCATTTCCCTCCGGAACGCCCAATACCTGGTGCCAAAGCTTCTTCCCATCCGAAATCTGAATCGTCTCCTGCTTGGAATTAAAAAATTGATCCAATTGCGTGAAGTAAACACTCGCCCGGATCCGATAAATCCCTTTCTGGCTCATCGAATACATCGAATTGACGGTGATGGTGCGCTTCAGGCTCTGCCCCGGGGGAACCAGCACCGGCTGAAACTGGTTCTCATTGCGCGGACTGACGAGATGGCCCTGCGCATCGGAAACTTGAAACGTCAACCATGGAGACCTTCCGCGTCCCGCCAAAACCACGTCTCGTCCCGCACGATTGGTGATGGTCAGCACCACTTTGACCGGCTCGTAGGCGACAAAGGTGTCTTTGGTCGGCTTCATGTGCACCGAAAGCTGTGCATGCGAATCCGTCGCAACCATCGCGAAGGTAAAGAGGGCAAGAATAAAGCCGAGGGTTCTGTTCATCAGCGGGTTACAGGCATGTTAGGGGCGTTTTACGTTAATCTATTTTCCGGCGCAGAGAAAGCACCGAGTTAAGACGCCACCATCCCCGTCTCTATTCGGCTTCCGCAACGACGGGAGCACGATCCGAAGCGGTGCGAAAACCGACCCACAGATTCCACTCGCCGGCTTCCTTCGCAAATCGTCGCGTGCTCAGTTCCAGCTGGGTCTTGTCCCGAAAAGATCCGCCACGCCGAATCGGAACCTGTTTGCTGGGATCATTGGGATGGGGCTCCCAAGTTCCGGTCCACTCGCTCACGTTCCCGGCCATCCCGTAAATGCGATAGGGACTCATATCTTCGTCCATCACATCAACACCGCACCAAAAGTTGAATCCGTCCCGCTGAGGCGCCCTCTCTTTTTTCTCAACCGGCTCTCCATCAGCTGGCGCGACCGGCTCGGGCTCTTCGGCAGCTTCCTCCATCGCTGCGGCGGGCTTGGCTTCGGTGGACTCGGTCATGCCGCCTTCCATTCCCATGCCACCACTCTCCATGCTTCCGCCTTCCATGCCTCCTTGCATTCCACCTTCCATGCTATCCATCCCATCCATGCTGGCAGCTTCCATTCCTCCATCCATGGACGGCTCCATCGACTCATCGTTTTCAGGCGCATCTTCCCCTCCGGTTTCGGTTCGCTTTTTCGCTCCTGGAGCGACGTAATCGATGCCCGAATTCAGCTTGGAAAAATCCATCTCATTTCCCCAGGGGTAAATATTCCCCTTTCGTCCACGAGCTGCTTTTTCCCATTCCTGCTCGGTCGGCAGCCTCCTCCCTTTCCACGTTGCATAGGCGTAGGCATCCCACCAATCAACCATCACCATCGGGCTGTTGAGATCGACATCGATGAAATAAGTGACTTCTCCATCCACGATGGGCCACTTCCGGCCTTCCTGCGCGTATTTGTAGAACGTGTTCCACCCCGCAGGCATGTGAGACATTTTGTAGGAAGGCTGATTCGCATGATCATACTTCTTGCGCAGCTCTTCATCCAGCAGGCTCACGTGCTCGAGAAACTCCGCATACTGCGCAATGGTGACTTCGTAGGCATCAATCCAAAATTCTCCGGTTTTCGAGGTAATCCCGTCCTGATAAATAAACGGCCCGGCCGGAATTCGGACCATTTGCTCTTGAACTCGAACCTTGGACTTGGTTGCGGCTTTGAAGAGTTGGGCTCCCAGCGCAATCACTCCAACCAAAACGACCAAGGCACCAAGCACGCCTCCCATGTAAATCGCTGCGCGTTTTGGCGTAATCCCGCCACTCATCTCCTTCCACTGATTCTCAATGTATTTGATTTCGGAGAGCAAATCCGACCACGAATCAATTCCTTCACTATCCTCAGCCGTTCCCGCCATCTCGTAAAAAAGGGTTGGAATCGTCTCGTTCACCTTCGTGTCTTCATCCATGACCGGATGACAACTCTTGGCCAGATTCTTGATCTGATCAGACTGTCGCAGGCGATTTTCCGGCTTGTCCATCTGCACGGTATTGCCGAGGCGAACCGATCCGTCCTCGCAAACAAAAATGTGCTCCGGCCAGATGGGGAGATAAGCCAATTCCGCATCGTAGAGATAGCTGTAAGCCTGCGCGGCTGACTTCACGACCCCCAAAAGCTCTTCCTCTTCCAAGGTCTTTCCCGAAGCCGCCATATCGGCCAAACTTGTCCCATCAATCAATTCCTGGGTATAAAACAGGGCGCTGTCGGTCTCCATCGATTCAAAGACCGATGCAATCTTCGGATGGCTCACGGTTGCCTGTGCTTTGGCTTCCGCGCGAAACTGTTCCTTGGCGGACTCCGAAGCCATGAAGTCGGGACGAAGCATCCGCAACCCAACGCGCCGGTCGACGGAACGCTGCAAAGCGACAAAGGAATCGGAAGTGGTCCCCCGGTTGCGGAAGTCGAGCAGCTCGTAGTCGCCCAACACGGTGCCGACCGCCATTGGTGGAGGCAGTTCTCCGCTGGAGGCCGGAGGCTGGGGAGTTGCCGACGGTTCCGGCTGATATTGCGGAGTCGCCGGTGGTTCCGGCGGAGCTGGTGGTGCCGGCGGCTGCTCGGGCGGAGCCGGGCTTGTCGCTTCTACAGGAGGCTCCGGAGGGGCAGGAATCTGGGTCGGCTCCTGTGCTGCGG
>TARA_R110002096_G_scaffold238027_10_pt1 | contig 19726 bp, 14 predicted proteins | sample TARA_R110002096 | Tara Oceans TARA_R110002096 (sample SAMEA4397295) | marine metagenome | biome: Polar Biome; feature: [DCM] deep chlorophyll maximum layer (ENVO:01000326); material: water (ENVO:00002006), including particulate matter (ENVO:01000060) such as... | depth 35 m
GGCTCACAGCGTTTTCCAATAGTAACATTTGGATGTGGCACAGATAACACCCAATTGGGAACAAGATTTTTAGTAGCTTCTAAGAAATAGGCAGCAATCTGATTTAAAACCTGTCCCTTGTATGGAATTGGTTTAGGCAAAATAAAGTCAAAAGCAGAAATCCGATCACTGGTAATCATTAGCAACAAATTATCACCGATATAATATACGTCGCGAACTTTTCCGTGATAAACATCTTTCTGATGTGGGAATTGAAAATTGGTATTTTTTATTGCTTCCATTTACTTTGTGCTTAAATCTTGATTTTTCTCATCCATTTCGTAGGCGAGAATAATTTTTTTAACCAATTCGTGACGAATGACATCTTTGGCATCAAAGTGTACAAAGCCAATACCTTTGGTATCTTTCAAAATATGAATTGCTTGGGCTAAACCAGACGGTTGATTTTTTGGTAAATCTATTTGAGAAGCATCTCCAGTTATGCAAAACTTAGCGTGTTTACCCATTCGTGTTAAAAACATTTTAAACTGGCTCTTCGTCGCGTTTTGTGCCTCATCCAAAATAACGAATGCATTGTCGAGGGTTCTGCCTCGCATAAATGCCAAAGGCGCTATCTGAACAATGCCGTTCTCCATATATTCACGCAATTTTTCAGCAGGAAACATGTCGTTTAGAGCATCATAAAGTGGTTGTAAAAATGGATCTAATTTTTCTTTTAAGTCACCTGGTAAAAAACCTAAGTTTTCACCTGCTTCCACTGCAGGTCGAGTTAAAATTATTTTCCTAACCTGCTTTTCTTTCAAGGCTTTTGCGGCCATGGCAACGGCGGTATAGGTTTTTCCAGTTCCTGCAGGCCCTAGTGCAAAAACCATATCGTTTTCCTGGATATTTTTTACCAGCTTTCGTTGATTTAGTGTACGGGCTTTAACTAAAATACCGCTATTCCCAAAAACCAAGACCTCATCTTTTTGAGATAGCTGATTCTCCATTTCCTTATTTTCATCGTAAAGAAGACGCTCTATATTACTTTGAGTCAGTTCTTTAAACTTCAATAGATGTTTTATGAGTAACTGCAGTTTTACTCTAAATGTATCAATAGAAGCGCTGTCGCCAATTACTTTTACTTCATTGCCTCGCGCAATTAAACTTAAATCTGGAAATTGAGATCTTATTTGCTTCAATTTTATCTCGTTGGCACCAAATAGTTCAACGGGATTTACTTCTGAAATTACAATTGTTTCTTCTGCCAAATGTTCTAAAGCTATATCTTGATTACTTAATTCGTCCTGCGAAATTATTACTAATTTTGGTGGCAACAAACAATCATTTAAATTCTCTTTAGGCAGAATGGCCATTATCACCCTTACTACTGATTTAGGCATTCAAGACCATTATGTTGCTGTCTTAAAGGGTACCATTTTGACTCAATGTTCGGATGCTATAATCATCGACATAACCCATGAAATCCCACCATTCAACATTTTAAGGGCTTCATTTATTTTAAAAAATGCTTTTGAGAGCTTTCCAAAAGGAAGCATTCACTTGATTGGTGTCGATGCAGAAAGTGATGCAAAAAACAAGCAATTAGCCATACTTTATAAAGAGCATTATTTTATTGGTCCTGATAATGGTATTTTTTCATTGGTTTTTGAAGAGCAACCCAGTAAAATATTTTCAATCGACTTTCCAATTTCAGATGATGAATACAGTTTTCCTGCAAAGGGAATTTCTGCTAAAGCAGCCTGTCATTTAGCCAAAGGCGGAACGTTGGAGATGGTTGGCAAGGAACAGAAAGAAATCATGGAAAAAGGGCTTTTTAGGGCAGTTTCTGTTGGTAACGTTATAAAAGGCATGGCCATTCACATCGATAATTATGGCAACATCATTACCAACATCGATCAAGTATTTTTCAAGCAATTTGGTCAGCAGCGCGATTTTAACATCGAATTTCGTCACGGGGATTATACCATTTCTGAAATTAGCAAAAGTTACCTCGATGTACCTGAAGGAGAAAAATTAGCACTCTTTAGTTCTTCCAATTTATTGGAAATTTCAATCAATAAAGGAAATGCAGGAAAATTGTTGGGTATAAAAGAAAATGACTTAATTAGAATTGAATTTTATGATCGTTAGAATTGTAAAAATGGAGTTTAGGGTAGAGGAAATCGAAACATTTAAAGCCGTTTTCGAAGCTTCAAAAGCAAATATTAGAACTTTTCCTGGTGTTTTATACTTGGAATTACTTCAAGATAAAAATAATCCATCTGCCTTTTTTACATACAGCCATTGGGAGACAGAAGAGGATTTGGAAAACTATCGTCATTCCCAGCTTTTTAAAAGCACTTGGGCCAAAACAATACCTTTGTTTCTTATACCTGCTGTGGCCTGGAGCAACGAACGATTAACTTTCGAACAATAAGTTTTTGTGATTAAATTGAGAATAATATATACTTAGCCTTAAACAATTAGTGAATTAAAGTTTGATTAAAAATAAATGACATTATCAGAATTGGCTTTTATTCTGAAATTGCCCACAATTTGCAAAAGGTCTTGGTCATCGTATACCGATTCAATTTTACTTTTCAAGTCAGTCAAATCAGAAAGATTGCTTTCTAGAGCCAAACTCGTAGCGTAGCCTTTCACTCTTCCTTTTTCAACTAAAACCACTGCTTGTTGCTGTTTTTCAGTATCTTTTTCAACGAGTAAATAATTTGATTCAACTCTTAAAAGCGTATTTAATCCTTCTTGAAAGCGTTCATTGTAGGTTTCCGGTGTTTCATTGCCACAACAAGCGCCTTTACAAGCTATTTCCTCCACATAATTACACTTTCCTGAACCAAGGGGTTGCAATCCACATAAACGGGGACACAACTCAAAATCAATCACCAAAGTATTTAAAAACTGCTTTAAGGTTTCTAGACTTTTAAATGCTTTTATTGGTTGGTCAAATTTACCGCACTTCCCAAAACTTAGGCGCTGAAAACCATTTCGATCTTCGTATTGAAATATTCCATGATTCAAGCGTATTCTCTTTAAACTGCAGTTGTATACGGGCCAATGCTTTTTAATTTCAATGGCTTCTAGTAAAGAGAGTAACAAATCTGAAGAAACACATTTAAAATCTACATAATGTACCGTTTTTACAAAATAATGCTTGCTTTTAGTATTGGAATTTCCTGAAAAGTGACTGTGTACCCTTTTCTTAATATTTTTTGCTTGTCCAATGTAAACGATTTTCTTTCTTTGGTCTCTAAAATAATACAATCCTTGAGTGGTAGGTAAAGCAGTAAAAGCTGCTTTATCTAAATTCGGGGGCAATAAAGCTTCATACGATTGTGGATTTAACGATTTTTCAATAAAGCCTCCTGTATCAATCAATAATAATTTTTCAAAGAGAATTGCTGTTGCTGTAGCATCACCCATTGCTCGATGGCGGTCTTTAATTTTTATACCCTCACTTTCACAAAGCTTTCCCAAACTATATGTTGATTTGTAGGGTAATAGTTTTCGACTAAGTCGAACGGTACAGAGTTTTTTTCTTCTAAATGCAATGCCAGCTCTTCTAAATTCCTCTTTCACAAATGAGTAATCGAAATTGACATTGTGTGCAACAAAAATGCAATCTTTAGTTAGTACCTCAATTTCCTCAGCCAAATCCTTAAACAAAGGAGCAGTTGCAATCATGTCGTTTGTTATACCTGTTAATTGGGTGATTTTATAAGGAATATCTCTACATGCATTTACCAATGATTGAAAGCGATTGATTGTTTTTTTTCCATCGTGAATAACAATGGCAATTTCTGTTATGCGACTGTTTGTTGCGCTTCCCCCTGTGGTCTCAATATCGACAATTGCATACATTCAACAAAGGTAATTGATATTTTATCTGGCACTGAATTTACTTCAAATTATATCTTCAAGAATCATTTAAAAACTAATTCATTGATTAGTTTTGCAGCATAAAATAATAAGCAATGTCAGGAAAAAGAACCTTTACGATGATCAAGCCAGATGCAGTTGAAAGCAACTATATTGGCGCAATTTTAGAAAAAATAAATTCAGCAGGTTTTAGAATCAAAGCCATGAAGTACACACAATTAAGTCCTTCAGCTGCTGGAAAATTTTACGAAGTTCACAAAGAACGACCATTTTACGGAGAATTAGTTGAATACATGTCTTCTGGACCAATTGTAGCAGCTATTCTTGAAAAAGAAAGTGCTGTGGCAGATTTTAGAACTTTAATTGGTGCTACTAACCCTGCTGAAGCTGCAGAAGGAACAATTAGAAAGCTTTATGCTACTTCTATTTCGGCAAATGCAATTCATGGATCAGATAGCGATGAAAATGCTGCCATCGAAGGTGCATTTTTCTTCTCAGAAATCGAACGATTTTAATATTTTTCATTCAATAAAAGAAGCTCATTTTTTAAATGGGCTTTTTTTATGCTCAGTCAGATTGTATACAGAAGTAAGCATTTACTATTAATCTGTCTAAACTCGGTCATAATATATTTGGAAAGCTATGGCTTTAACAATCAATAATTTTTACAATCCTTCAATTTACCTATCTTTGTTTTTTTAAAGTATTATTCATTAAAAAATAATTTTATTATGGGAAAAGGGGATATAAAGTCTAAAAAAGGAAAACGAACTGCGGGTTCATATGGAGTGAGTAGAAAAAAAAAGAAAAGCGCTGAAACCATCGTAAAAAAGACACCGAAAAAAGCTAAAGCTACTACAGCTGAAAAGACTACTGCAGATACAAGTAAAAAAACTGCTTCTAAAAAAACAAGTACTGTCAAGACTGCTACAACTAATAAAGCTTCAACAACAAAAACAACAACAGCAAAAAAGACAACAGCAACTAAAAAACCTGCTGCCAATAAAACAGCTGCTAAGAAATAAATTTAGAAACACAAAAAAAGCCGCCCGATTTCCTTGAAATCGGGCGGCTTTTTTTATATAATTAAGTAGCTTATTTATTCTTTGCAGCAAGCTCTTTTGCAGTTGGAATAAAATCGTTGATGTCTTTAATTCTTCGCTCATCACTTGGATGGGTACTCATAAACTCAGGTGGTGCTTGTCCTCCTTTATTCCCTGCCATACGAGTCCAAAAATCAGCAGCAGATGCAGGATTATACCCTGCCATGGTCATAAACACTAAACCCATTTTATCTGCTTCAGATTCATGATTTCTAGAGTATTTTAAAATTCCCAATTGAGAACCTGCTCCAAAAGCAGTCATGAACAAGTTTTGGGTCATTTCCGGTTTTTCTTGCAGCATCACTGACAAACCTGTTCCAAAACCTTGAATTGCCATTTGCTGACTCATGCGCTCATTTCCATGCCTCGCAATTGCGTGTGCAATTTCATGACCCATAACAGTAGCAATACCTTCTTCTCCATCGCAAATTGGTAGAATTCCTGTGTAAAACATCACTTTTCCACCTGGCATTGCCCAAGCATTCACTGTTTCGTCGTCTGCTAAATTAAATTCCCATTCAAATTCTTTCAATTGACTTTTCAAACCATTTTTTTCCATGTACTTATTGGCAGCTATAGCCAATTTGTCACCAACACTTTTTACTAATTGTGTTCTTGGGTCTGAATCAGGTAATAGTTTTACTTGCTTTTTAACTTCCGCATATTGAGAAAAACTCATTGTGTTTAATTGGCTAGACGGAAGTAATTTGAGTTGTTTCCTACCAGTGATAGGAACAGTAGTGCAATGCACAAGAAATACAATTGCAGCAATTGCAGTAATTTTTAGTTTCATTATTATTTTATTTCTACTGTTAAATTCAAATATTTCAACTCCTTATACATTTTCAAGATCGCATCTGCAGGACCTTTTTTCACTGTGCACTTACCAACATGATGCACTAAATAAGCGCACTGTTCAGCTTGGATTACATCGTGTTTACATACTGCAACTAAGCAATCTATCACATGATCGAAGGTATTATAATCGTCGTTGTGAAGAATCAGTTCCTTTTGCCCTAAAACAACTTCTTCTAAACATTCTTCAGTAACTTCTTTCGTTTTCATAGCATGTTTATTTTACAAAATTAATACCAAAATTAAAATATCGATTACCTGTTTTTAAGTCTGGCTGCTTCATTAATAGAGATTCTTTTTCCTTGATAGTATGCAGTAATAAAGGCATCTTGAAATTCATTCTGCAAGTCTAATTTCATTTCTCCTGCATCAATTGCATTGTCAAATATTCCAGCATTGTAACGAATCAACCCATTTGGCATCTCCACTACATTGAGGTCTTTTATATTGAATTTTCCTTTAGGTACAGGTTTAGAAAACACCCCAATTTGAACTGTGAAGAAAAGCTTTTCGATGGCAGCAGTGCTTTTTACTGCTTCAATATTATCAGCTGCAAATACAGGCGATAACTCCTTTGAAGCTGCTCTTTCAGCAATTGCTTGCCCTTCTGAAGGACTAGTTCCAGCAGATTCACTTGTAGGAGCTGGAGCACCACCTCTAGCTTGTGTCATTGAAATTCTTTTTCCATTTAAAAAGGCCACCACAAATGCATCTGGATAACCCAACTGTCGAATTTGATTTCTGGCACTAATAGCAGTATTTTCCTCAATAAAAACTCCTGCCGTATAGCGTGTTATTCCAGTTGCAGTTTCTTCAGCCATAATTGGAGCAAATCCTTTAAATAAATTTTGTGGAATAGGATTTCTAAAAGCACCAACCTGAACTTTATAGATCAAACCTTCTGGTAAATTGGTATTCACAGGAATTGGTTTTGTAGCACCATATGCAGATTCATCACGACTTAAAGTAACAAAAATTGCTTCTTTCACTTGTCTAGGAATTACATCAACATTAGTAGTTCTAGTTGTTTTAGTTTCAGCTAAAGGAGTTTCTTTAACTTTCACAGGAGCCTCAATTTTTGGTTCTTTTCTTTCAACCTGAGCAGGAGTTTTAGTATTAGCTCTTCTATTTTGACTTTGTTCAGCTTGTGAATCTGTCGACTCATCTGCTCTTTCATTAGTTTCTGTCACTTGATTATCGGTAACTTGCTCAATGGGTTCAGTCGTTTCTACGGTTGTTGGTTCAGAACGCTCTACTTCAGTAACTTCTTCTTCAACATCATTTGTTGTAACAGTTTCTTCGGTTTCTACTCTTGAACTAGTTGCTTGAGTTGTTAAAGGAGTTTTCTCCTCATTTTTTTCCTGAATTTCTTGTGTGGCATCAATCACATCAATTTTTGGTATGGTACTAGTATCACCTCTTAAATTATCAGCTCTCTCATTGCCAGCACTTGTTTCTTGTGCTACAGCTTCACCTCCACCTGTTTGACTTTGAGTATTAGATGGACTTATAGTGCTTCTCTCTTCTGCAAGTGCCATTCCTTCAGGTTTTGCAGCCAAACTCACAAACTCTTGCTTTTCCAAATCAGTTAACCCTGACAACAACTTTTTCTCTTGATTCTCACTTTGAGAAATCAAAAGATTTTTAAGCTTGATTCTGTTGTTCAAAGAATCTATTCTGCTTTCATTCTTTGCTATAGTCAAATCAATTACTTCTGCAGATTTAACTAAACGTTGACGTTCCGTTTCATCATTCTCCATCTCAATCATGTTATTCTCTATGATTGCAGTTTTTCTTAATCGTTGATTTTCCATTGCCAATTCAGCAGCTAATTTATATTCCATTTCAGCTTCACTCATTATTCCTGCTTGCTTAGCTTTAAGCTGAGCATATTCTACGAAAGCATTGTTTTTCAATAACAAACTTTTGCGTTGATCATCCACATAAATGGTATCAATGGCAACTGCTCTATCATAATTTCCAGAACGCGGTTTAATTATATCAGCCAATGGACTTTCTCTTTTCTGAGGTGCACTAGAAACACCCTGATAAATCTGCTTTTCACGTTCGTAATAAACTGCAGCTAGTGTTTTGTTATTTTTAATTTCTTTAGATAATGTTTCAGAAACTGCAATTAAACTATCTCGTTCAGAACCAACAGGAGTTTCATTAATTAAGTTTTGTACTGCTGCTATTTTAACTTTCAATCGGTCATTCTCTTTACCTATAGAATCTATTTTAGTTTCAACAACAGCAGGAGAAGTAATGGCCAATATCTTCTCGTCATTAATTGCTTGAACAAATTTTGCAGTGCTCGAGTTAGATGTAATTTCAGCTTGCTTCATGTAATTGTCGTCAGCTATTTCCAACTTAGCAAATGCCTCACGTTGTTTTTCGATGGCTAAAATTTCGTAATCATAAGCTTTTTGTAATTCTACTTCTTTTCGTGACAAACGATCATTAGGATTGATGTTTGAACGAATAGCTGCAGCATTTCTAAAAAATGACTCAGCTTCATCAGATAGTAAAACAGCTAAATCTAGTGCAGTTGATTCAAATTCATCTTCATATTGCTGCGCATTCTCTAACCTTCTTGCATTAATTTGATATTCTTCTCGGTTGTATTTTGCAAAATAATCTGCTGCTTCTAATTGTTTTTCTTCTGATAGTTTTTTCAAGTCATTCGCTTTTGCAAATGCTGCTGTTCTTTCTTCAACAGTTGGTAATGTGTATGCTGATTCACTAACTTCTTTGGCTTCTTTTGCTATTTTACCCGCTTCAAATAATGATTTCTTAGCAAATGCCATGGTTTGGCTGGGTCGTTGATTTCCATACTGAATGGATTGATCAAACTTAAAATTTGTAAAGTCATCAGGAATAATCGACTCATCATCAATTTCAGAAATATCTGTCGAAAAATCAACAACTAAGTTGTCTTTTGTTTCTTCCATTTTCTGAGCGAGCATAGCCACTTCTTCAATCTTTAGTTGAATTTGATTTACTTCAGAAATTAATTTATTGCGTTCCTCATTCGATTCTACCTTGCTAATCTCAACTTCTTTAGCCATCATCAGATTTTCCAAATCTTCTCGCCAAATAGTATAGATCTCTTCTTTTTGTGTTTGCTTTAAAGTTGGATTACTTCCTTTCTCAATTTCTTCTATGGAAGTAGTATAAGTTAAATTTATGTCTGATAGTGACCCTACTTGACGTTTTGGACTAGGCGTTTCAGCAATTGCCGGTTCCTCTTTAAGCTTACTTCTTTCTGAAGCAACTGTTTTGATTTGATCTTTTGTAGCCTTCACTTCCTTCTGTAAAGCTTTCTTCTCCTTTCCTGATGAAGCACTCACCGATGCTTCTTGTTGATTTAAACTACTTTTCAACTCTTCTTCCCATTCATTGTAAAGCCTAGATTTAGCAGTGTAATTTTTAGCTTCTTCTAAAGCTATTTCATATTTCTGATTGATTTCATCAGAGCTAAGAATTGCAGGTTCTTCAATTGGCTCCTCTACTGCTTTTGGTTCAACAACTTGTTTTGGTTCTTCTTTAGCAGTAGGAGTTTCTGTTTTAGCTATTTCTTGTTCCGAAATTTTCACTGAAGTTTCTTCATATGCTAATTGTCCACTCAACTGATATTGCTTTAAATTTTGTTCTAAATTGTTTTTAGCAGTTTCAGAAACATCAGCATTGCTTGCAAGAATTGAGGCTTCATCTTCTTCTAATTGATTTGAAAAATCGTTTAGGGTTTGTGTTTTTAAAGCAAGTGCATTGGCATTTTGAAACAATTGTTGCTTTTCTTCAACCAACCGATTTTGTTGATATGCTAGATCATTTAGGTCTAATTCTAACTCTTTTATTTGATTTTCTAAATTGGTTTTTTCTGTTCCATTTGCTGAAGTAAATTCATTTTTTAACCTACTTATCTCTTCTTGTTTAGCTGCTATTTCATTAGAAAAACTTTGTTCACGTTGACTTACTTTATCCAATTCATTCTCAACACTTTTAATTTTTGTCGTCGCTTCATTTACTTTATTTACAAGTACTTTATTTACATTCGATTTAGCCAAGAGCAATTTGGAATACATGTCTAACTCTTCTGCTAGTTTAGTTGCTTCTTGAGTTTGCTGATTATCAATCAAATTTGATAAGTCTGTTGAATCTCTTTTAAATTTTTGTTGATCTGCTCTAACTTCAGCAAGGTTTTGCTCCATCTCTTTTGCAGCTTCCAAAGTAAATGCAGCTTTTGTTGCCAACACTTTTCCATCTTCTGAATCGGTAGCTTGATTGAATTGATTCGCTGCTTGTTCTTGATAACGAATTGCTTGTGAATAGGTCGCATTTTTCAAAGCCACTTGTTTTTCTAATTCCTTATTGAAATTAGTTCCCAAAACTGCTAAGTCGGATTTAATTTTATCAAGATTCTCTGATTGCTTAGAAGCTAAAGGATCACTGACACTGCTTTGACTTGGCTCAGGGGTTTTAACTGGTTGAGATTTTGCTTGACTAGTGGCTTCTTCTTTGCTTTCTTTTGATTTCAAATTGGCTAATTGATTTTCAGAGAAATTAACAGCCAAATTCGATTTTAACTTTAACAATGAACTCGAGACAATTGGAGTATTTGATGGTGCTTTCTTTGCGATACTCCCATCAAATATGTTTTTAATTACTAATTGTTGTTCGTCTCCTGTCTTTACCAATCTCAACTCTTGACCTAGCAGTTCAAATTCATCTTGCTTTGGAATACTTACCAAACCAGTATGTATTGGAGCATCTTGAGTGGTTTCAATGTTAAATTGATAATCCCCACCATTTTTTGGAATTTCAATTAAGTATTTTCCATTGGCATCTGTTTCATAAACGCCAACCGTATTATTAGAACCCTTTTCAATAACTGTAATTTTAGCTTTCTTTTGATTGGGATTACCTTCGGAAATAAATGTACCTGTAATAGCAGTTAACTCAGCAGGTGCACGTTCAACTAACACCTTATAAACTGAAACTTTACCCAATGCATTCGATCGATTAGATGCGAAATAGGCAATTTCTTGATTAAAATCTGTAACGAAAAGGATGTCGTCACTCGTTGAGTTAAAGGCAAAATCTAAATTTTCAGGAGTCAACCATTGACCGGTAGTTTCATCGAAAGTGCTTTTAAATAAATCATAACCACCCATACTGTTATGCCCTTTTGAAGCAAAATAAAGTGTTCTGCCGTCAGGGTGAATAAAAGGATAATCTTCATCAAATTGAGTATTGATAGAATTTCCAATACTCACACCTTCACTCCATTGTCCGTTGCCTAGCTTAATTGACTTGTATATGTCTTTCCCGTTATCCCCCTTCTTTCCGTAAGAAGAATAATAAACTTCATTGGCATCATTAGGGAGAAAAATTACACTTTTCTCTTCAGTTTTTTGATCGTATTTAGACTGAAAATCTGAAGGTTTTGAGATGATTTTCCCGTTAATTCCCTCTAGTTTGTATACCCTAAAAAAATCTTTCTCTGCAATTTCCTGAACGTCTAAAACTTGAACTTCATTTAACTTACTCAACAATTGATTGCCATTTTTAGACATTTCTATCTTTCGATCTACCTGATATTCTTCAACTTCTTTGGAGGATGCTTTGCGTTTAAAATTACTATACTGCTTAACAGCTTTAGCAAAATCATAGTTTAGGTGATAAGCTCTACCCAAATAATAATGCACTAATGGACTAATTCCTGAAGAGGGATTTGCGAATTCAAGGTATTTTATTGCTTTTTCTTTGTCTGGATTAGAAGCAAGAAGACAAGCTCCATACTTAAAATTATATTCAGCTTCTTTCGGATAAAGACTCAACAATTGTGCGAAAAGCGGTGTTGCTTCAACAAATTTTTTCTCTTCAAACAACTGTAAAGCCTGCTTTTTTAGGTCATCTTCTGAAGAAAACTGATTTTGAGCACTTAGCGTAAATCCGAAGAAAAAAATAAGAGTGAGCGCAAGAAATTTTTTTTTCTTCATCGTTTGGTTAAAATACAAAGATATAAAGCAAAGATTAATAGAATGATTAAATTTTAATCTATTTCCTTATTTTTTCATTAACAAGTAGTTGTGAATAGATTTAAATCAATTTAATTTAAAAATCACTCTCAAAGTCTCGTTTAAAATCTCTTACTTCTTTTTCAGTTCCAAACATGTAAGTAAACGGATCCTCCCCTTTCGCATTATCATACCTGCGCTTATCGCGTTTCAGTTCCTTAATTTGAGTATTAAAATCTTCATTTGAAGAAATTACTTTCATTAGATTACGACGATAAGTAAAATAATACCAAGTGGTTGCATCTGCTTCCAAATATATACTAACAATATCTCCACTGCGTTTTTTGGTAATCATAATTCCACCTTTCAAATACTTGTTTACTTCCTCTTTGTTAATGTTGGCTAAACCTAATTTTCCAAATGATTTATAAGTATCATTAGCTTCATTCCATTTAAACTTAACATCGCTAAAAACCATTCGTTTATTTAATTCATCAGGCATTCTTCGAATTTTTCCATTCAAACTTAGCTGAGAAATTATCTCATCCGTTTTTTCAGTCCCAACTATTTCTTTTAATGCTTTCTCATAAGTTCCTCTAGAAAAATCGACTGCTTGTAAATTGATGTTTTCATTAAAATTTTCGGCCATTTTCCTGATGGTATTATCATCGAAAAAGAAATCTACTGTCATCATTAAATCAAAAACAGCTTGATTATCATTAAGGTCGTGATTCACATTTCCTGCAGCATTAAATTTCACATTGCCACTATTTGCTCCAATATTTACAGCGCCTTCCCCATAAACTTTACAAACCTTAGTATTCAAACTCAAGTAGTTTCCTTGCAGTGAACGCTCAGATAGTTTTTCAAGCGATCCGATACGGTATTCTGCGCTCGGTACATTATAGGTTAAAAATCCAGAAGCTGGTAATACATTAACATCACTATAATTAACCCTTTTAGTTAAAAATCCTGAATAAAGAAAAACTGAATCTACATTCAAATTAATACTTGAAGCAATGAACCCACCATCTTTCTGGCGCATAGATGTATCCACTGGAATAAATATTTCCTTAGGATTAATTTCACCTTCAAAACTCATCCAAGGTCGATCAAGGGCTTTGCATTCGTGATTAATACGTGTTCTTCCATCAAATACTAAGAATCGCTTGCTACCATAAAGTTTCACATCTCCTTCAAAAGCAAAATAAGGATTCAGCATAAAGCCCAAAGTATCTGAAATCTGTCCTTTCCCGATTGTTTGTCCTGTGGTATCTACTGTAATACTAGCCATGTAAATAGTAAATTTTTGATCACTCTCGTCAACATAATCTATATTTCCAGAAGAACTGTAACTCTTTCTTCCAAATATATTGGTATTTGCGTTATAGACTTTGTGATATTCTGTAACACTATTGGCCACAATGGTTGAATTAATTAAGGCATCCATCTTTGCGTCTTTTCGAATGACTACTTCTCCACTATCAGGATACACTTTCGCATCAGCTGTATTGATATAAACAACATCCTTAGCGGTAATTATGTGCCTTCTGGAATCGTAGCGAGCAACAGGAGAGAAAAACAAGAGACTATCTTGATTTTCTTTAGTAGAAATAAATTTTGAACCTTCTAATTTTACATCAGCTGCAATTGATTTAGAACTACTACTAGTCAAGTCGATATTACCATTGTCCATGTACCATTTAAATTCATCCATGTAGCAAACATATTTATTGATAGGGAATTCAATCGGATCTTGCTTGCCATTCGCTTTGAATTGAGCGAATCTACCTTTGTAGTCAACATGCGCATTTACATTTTTAGTTTTAAGCGAAAAGCTACCCATTTGATCAGCTGACAACTGAAAATCAGCTGTATCTGCATCAAAAGTTGTAAATTTAAAAACAAATTGATTAGATGCTAAGTCTGCACGTTCAAAGTGAAAAATACCATCCCCTCGCAATTCATTTGGACCGTATGTTGTTGTTCCCTCAAACGTAGAAACTCCATCATAAAATGCCATTCCACTTTCAGTAGTGGTAGCAAATAGCTGATCTTTTCTAGGCAACCACCTCATTTTTGTTTTTTCTCCTTTCACAGGAGGATATTCAACACCCTCACTTTGCTCGTCAACAAAATATTGATCTGCTCTTGTTAGCATTGAGTCTGGATAAAAGATAAAATCTTTGGAGTATGTCGTAGAAGTGATGTACTCCAATTTTCCATTTCCTCTCAACCCATTATGACTCAAGTTAATTTCATCGTAAAATTGCCCTTTACCACCATACATTGGTAATCCATCAGGTGGAGTGCTTTTGATGAATCCCAAAGAAAAATCTGCTTGCAAGGTCAACTTTTCTTCAAACTCAGGAAAAATATTTGCAGAAGTAAAAGTTCCTTCAAAAACAAGTTGCTCATTCGTAAAGTTATCTAAGCTATCAATTGTAAAAGGCTTTAATTCAAAGAAAAAGTTTCCCCTTTTATATACGCCGTCCAAAACCTCTTTTTTATCATAATAGACATAACTGTTGTCGAAACTATTAAAAATAGGATATTCTGGAAAGTCTTTTAATCCGGACTTATTCCCAAAATTATCAATCAATAAATCTCCGTTTACATTTTGAATTACTGTCCGAACAGGTTTTAAAATCTCATTTCCAGCTCGGTCCTTTTCTCCACTCAACGCCTTCATTTGGAGGGAATCTACATTAACAAGATTAATTTTGAAATTAGAATAGTCAAAGGAAAAATTCTTTCCATAAAAATCCAATCGACCTGCTTTTACTTGTCCTCCAAATTCAAAAAACCGGTTCCGTTTCATTTTAATTTGGCCATTTGAAGGCAAAATAACTACCTTTTGAGAATCACTTAAAACGATGCCTTGAATTCCATTGATGGTCAAATCGTAATTCAGTAAATTAATTTTGGCATTATCTTCACCCGAAATATTTGAGTTTACGTTAATTACATCGTAATCAATTCTCTTTGCATATGCGGCAACAAAGTCTAATAATTTTGGTTGTACTTCAAACCAATCTTCTGAAAAGTTAAACCTTAAAAAGCCCATGGTAGAAAATTGAATAATCATGTTCTGAGTTGCACTTGGACTCATGTTCATAAAATAACCTAAACGCTCTACACTTAATTTTAGAGCGTTATTTTGATCAGACATGCGTTTTATTTCGAAGAGCGGATTATCTGTAAATCCACTACCAATCGCCTCAAACAATTCATTTTTAAAGTAATTAGCTGAAGTGAATCGAGCATCAGTTTTTGTTCCCCCAAGTAAATTGGTTAAGTGCAATATGGGCTCATCTGTTTTCCAGTTGAGTACTTCAAAATCCATTTCCAATCCATGAAAAGTGTTGCTGTATGGTGTTCTAGCCACTCCTTTATTTTCTTTATAAAGCGTCACTAACTTCTTGTCAGCCAAAAACTTAAAATCCAACCCCGGATGATTGATAGAATCCTGAAAAAGGTAAATAACAATGGATGCTTTTGTAGAAACAATTCGATCTGTACGTATAGAAAATGTTTCAGAAAAGGATTTTAAGAACAAGGTATCATTTCTAAAAAACTCAACGATTGCTTTTTTCTGCTCATCACCTGTACCGAGTAATTTTGACCCAACCATAGAAAAACCACCATCATAATTTACTCCATCAAAAATGTTTTCAATTCGTATTCGTTTATCATACGAATCAAATCTTGGATAACTAGCATTCTCTGCAGTCATGTTTGCTAATAAATTGTTTGAAAGCTTTCCAATCAAGGGTTGATCTAAGTAAAATGAATTATAAAAAGTTACTGAATCAGCTTCATAAACAGTTGACTTAGTTTGAATTTTGTAATCTCTCAATTCAGCATATACTTCGTCTCCCAAAAGACCGGCACGCTCCCAAGTAACTCTTCCGCCTTGGCCAACCCAAACCCCTTCAGTCGGATAATAGGCTCCTCTTGTATCATAAATTTTCATGCTATCGCGTTTTGCGTAGCAAATCAGGTTTAGTTTTTCAAAATATATCTTAGGTAAACTGTCGTAACCAAATAAGTAATTGCTATTGTTTGACGCCCAAGTTGTTGAAGCCGATGAATAAATAGCATTTTCTTGAAATAAGGTATTACAGAAATCCAAGAATCCTGTAAAATTTCGCTTTCGCTTGTCTTCTAATAATTTAAAAATAATGCCTTGCCAAGCTTCAAAGCTCATCTCTGTTTGATTTTCATCTACCACAAAACTTCCAACTGTAAATAAGAAGTTTCTAAAATCAGGGAAAGCTCTAAATTTCTTTTCCAACATGGTGTTGCAAACTTTGTAAACTCCTTCTCGTTGCTTTTCTGAAAAATAGCCACCATACCACACTGTTTCAAATTGTTTCATAAAGCCTTTTCCTTCTTTCCTTGCACCTGACATAAAAGAATTCATCGTTTCAAAAAACTCAATGGAATCAGTAGGAAACTTAGAAGGAGTTTGTGCTTTTAATTCAAGGTTAGAAAGAAAAAAAATAATGAGTATAAAAATCTTGACGAATAACTTTTGCATCATTTTCATGGTTGATTATTAACTAGTGTAAAAGAAAGAAATTTAGTTTGCTCTTTGACTGAATCAAGCTGAAAGATACTAGAAAGTATTAACAATTCAGTCTAAAATCAGCCCTTTTGCAAATGCAATGCCACTTGTTGTCTTTTTTTGAACTATCAAAAAATGCTTTTCTTCCCTATTAGACTTTTTCTCTTAAATTTGTTAAGCTAGAAGTAGTCTAACTTGTTATTTTTTTTTGAGAAAGTAGTTTTACAAAAGATTTATAACTGAAAACTAAAATACAAGTTGCTTTTTTACGGACATAAAATGAAATTTAATTATATATACAATGAGAACTCAATATGTAACAGATAATAACGGTAATAAATTAGCCGTAATCCTTCCAATAGATGAATATAATAAAATGGTGGATGACATTGAAGAACTCGAAGACATTAAGCTTTATGATAAATCAAAAAATGAAGACACTGGTGAACGCATTTTATTTTCTGATTATTTAAAAAACAGAAAGTCTAAAAATGGCTAATTACACTATTTTATTATCAAAAAAAGCTCAAAAGCAATTAGATAAACTTTCAGACTCAATTGCCGAACCTATTATTGATGCTATTTCTGATTTGCAGCATAATCCTAGACCAATCGGGTATAGAAAATTAAAAGGAAGAGATGGCTTAAGAATAAGAATCGGTAATTATCGAGTAATCTACGATATATATGATAATGAACTTATCGTTGATGTCATAACAATCGGACATAGAAAAGCAATTTATAAGTAAGAAAAAATTCTCAACCCTTTTGCAAATGCAATGCCACCCAATGATCTTTTTGTAATTGATTTTGAAGGGAGTAATTAATCAGCGGGTCAGTCGCAAATAAATCAGCGACATCGTGTTCGTAAAAGCCACTTAATAAGATGGATCCATTTGGTTTTAATGCCTTGTCATAATGCTTCAAATCTGCTTGAAGGGTATTTTTATTGATATTGGCTAGAATTGAATCATACACTTCAGCTTTGTCAGCTATTAAGCTTGCATCTCCTAAAAAAGCATTGATGGACTCACAGTGATTTCGCTTAAAATTTTCTTGCATGTTTTCATAAGCCCATTCTTCAATATCAATTGCAACAATTTCAGTAGCTCCTAACTTAGCTGCTAAAATGGCTAAAATTCCCGTTCCACTGCCCATGTCGAGCACTGATTTATTTTCAAAATCAATGCCTTGCATTAGCTCCACCATCATCTGCGTAGTTTGGTGGTGTCCAGTTCCAAAAGACATTTTCGGTTCAATGAGCAACTCGTGTTTAAATCCACTTTTAGGCTCGTGAAAAGGTGCCCTAATGATACAAAAATCAGTAACTTCAACCGGAGAAAAACTTTCTTCCCATTTTTGATTCCAGTTTTCTTTTTTGATTTGAGTAATTTCAAATGAAAGTTTGCATTCTGAACTAAAATGATCTAACAATTGAATGATTGCCAATTCATCAAACTCAGTCTCTTGAATGTATGCCTTAAGTTTTGAATCACTTTCCTCTTCAACAAAACTTTCAAAACCAATTTCGGCAAGCATTGCCACCAAAATTTCAGCGAAAGGTGTAAATGGCTTTATTGTGAAATTTACTTCAAAATAACTCATGCCTCCATCGCATTTACAATAGATAGAAAGCTTTTAGCATCGAGTGAAGCACCGCCAATTAACCCACCATCTATGTCCTTCATTCCAAAAAGAGATGAAGCATTATCAGGCTTTACACTGCCCCCATAAAGTATGCTTGTAGCCTTTGCTTTTTCAACAGAGAAATTTTGCTCAATAAGACTTCTTATAAATTCGTGCATTTCTTGAGCTTGATCTGCAGAAGCTGTTTCTCCTGTTCCTATTGCCCAAACCGGTTCATAAGCAATGCTAATTTGAGAAAACTCCCCAGCTGTAAATTGCCATAATAGCGCTAGCTGTGATTTAATGCAATCAAAGTGAATATTGGCTTTTCTTTCTTCCAATAATTCGCCACAGCAAAAAATTACTTTGATTCCTTGATTCAACAATGCTTTAACTTTGGCAGCCAAAACATCATCGGATTCTTTAAAAATACTTCTTCGTTCAGAGTGTCCTACCAAACAATAAGTTACTCCAACTGATTGTAACATACTAGTGGAAACTTCACCTGTGTAAGCTCCATCTTCAAACTGAGAATTATTTTGTGCTCCCAATTGCAATCCACTTTTTGAAATAAGCTTTTGGACCTCTGGAAGGTGAATAAACGAAGGAATAATTACTACTTCATTTCCTTCTGGTAATTCATTCAATCCATCTAAAACATCTTTGGCAAGTGCTTTACCTGCTTCAATGTCTAAATTCATTTTCCAATTTCCCGCAACTATTTTCTTTCGCATTTTTTTCCTTTAATCAATGGCTAGACCCTTACACGCGGATCTAAAACGCCATAAATGATATCCACCACTATATTTATGAGGACAAATATAACCGCTATAATTAAGACAGCGCCCATTACTATTGGTAAATCATATTTTTCAAGCGCATTTACAATCTCCCATCCAATCCCTTTCCAAGAAAAAATAATTTCTACAAATACAGCCCCTGCCATTAAACCAGCAAACATTCCTGAAATTGAAGTAATAACAGGATTTAGTGCATTTTTTAAAACGTGTTTAAACAAAACATTTTTAAAAGACAGACCCTTTGCTTTGGCTGTTCGAACATAATCCTGAGAAAGCACTTCTAATAAGGAATTTCGACTAAGCTGTAAAATAACTGCTAATGGTCGAATGCCAAGTGTTAGAGCCGGTAATATCAAATTTGAAAAATTGAGGTATTCTCCTCTGCCCAAATCATCGACTTCATAAAGACTACCTGCCATGTTTAATCCAGTGTATTCTACTAACACGAAACCAAACAACCAAGCAAAAATGACCCCTACAAAAAAGGAAGGCAATGCCATGCCTAAAGTGGCTAAAAATAATAATAAACGATCAATCCACTGGTCTTGAAAAAGTGCAGAAACTATTCCCAAAAACAGGCCTAATAGTGTGGCAAAAAAAATGGCAGAAATTGCAAGAACGGCAGTTTCCGGCAAACTCTCAAATAAAATTGAAGACACTTTCTTATTAGTTTGGTAAGACCTTCTCAAATAGGGCTTTTTAATAACAACCTTAAACTTTTCGAAACTCATTAAAGCCTTACCTCCATAAAGCTCAGGGCGATAATATGTGGTACTTTCTTCTTCATTAAAATGAAGCGATATTGGCGACAAGTCATTTAAATAAAGGGCATATTGAAACCCAATGCTACGATCCAGTCCTAATTCTCGGTTA
>TARA_R110002096_G_scaffold15821_3_pt1 | contig 19698 bp, 20 predicted proteins | sample TARA_R110002096 | Tara Oceans TARA_R110002096 (sample SAMEA4397295) | marine metagenome | biome: Polar Biome; feature: [DCM] deep chlorophyll maximum layer (ENVO:01000326); material: water (ENVO:00002006), including particulate matter (ENVO:01000060) such as... | depth 35 m
CTCTGTACATTCTGTGATTAGTAAAAATCAATTTTGGGATGTTATAGATGAATTAAAAGCAAATGGTGCACAAGGTATTTTAGTTTGTCCAATTGAGAAAATGGTGCTTTAAACTAAATTTTGTCATTCCTGCGACATGTGCTGAATTTATTTCAGTAAGGCAGGAATCTCATGATTTTAACTCAAAGTTAAATAAGAATGAAAATCATAAATAATCCTAATAAGAGTGAATGGCTGGAAATTTTGAAACGACCAACGCAGACCGTTGATGATATTGAGGCTACTGTAAATGAAATTTTTAAAGAGGTTCAACAAAATGGTGATGATGCCGTTAAAAAATACACGCTTAAATTTGATGGTGTTTCTCTTGAATCAAGTGTTGTGACATCAAAGGAGGTTGAAACGGCAATTAAACAAGTTCCAGAAAAACTAAAAAAAGCCATTAAGCTAGCGAAACAAAACATTGAAGTATTTCATCAAGCACAAAAAACCTCAAAAATTGAAATTGAGACTACAAAAGGGGTGCGATGTTGGCAAGAAAAACGCCCTATTCAAAAAGTGGGTTTATATATTCCAGGTGGAACAGCTCCTTTGTTTTCAACTGTTTTAATGTTGGCAGTTCCAGCTCAAATAGCAGGTTGTAAAGCCATTGTTTTATGTTCACCCCCAAATAAAGCTGGTGATTTAGCACCAGAAATTTTATTTGCAGCACAATTATGTGGGGTTACTAAAATTATTAAAGTAGGAGGGATTCAAGCTATAGCCGGTTTAACGTTTGGTACAGAAAATATTCCACAGGTTTACAAAATTTTCGGACCAGGAAATCAGTTTGTAACGGTTGCAAAACAATTAGCCACAAAACATGGTGTGGCTATCGATATGCCTGCGGGCCCAAGTGAGTTATTAGTGGTTGCAGATAAAAGCGCCAATGCATCTTATGTGGCGTCCGATTTATTGAGTCAAGCCGAACACGGTGCAGATAGTCAAGTTATTTTGGTATCAACATCTAAAAATTTATTAAACAGCGTTTCAAAAGAAATTGAAAAACAAATAAAAGTACTTCCGCGCCAAGCGATTGCCGAAAAAGCGATTGCAAATTCCAAGTTGATTTATGTTGAAAATGATGAAATTGCACTCGATTTAATTAATGAATATGGCCCCGAACATTTTATTATTTGCGCTAAAAACGACCATTTATATGTCAATGGGATTTCTAATGCAGGCTCCGTATTTATAGGCAATTATACGCCAGAAAGTGCAGGCGATTATGCATCAGGAACCAATCATACACTACCAACAAACGGGTTTAGTAAAGCCTATTCAGGAGTGAATTTAGATAGTTTTATGAAAAGTATGACTTTCCAGAAAATATCAAAAGAAGGGCTTTTAAATATAGGCGAAACCATAGAATTAATGGCAGAAGCAGAAGGGTTGCAAGCACATAAAAATGCGGTTTCAATTCGACTGAAAGATTTAAAAAAATAATACAAGTATAGACCTGTCAGGTTTTCAAAACCTGACAGGTCTCAAGAAAAGTAAAATGAATATTCAAGACTTAATAAGACCCACAATAAAAGCTCTAAAACCGTATTCATCCGCACGTGATGAATTCCAAGGCAATAGCGATGCTATGGTGTTTTTAGATGCGAATGAAAACCCGTATGAAAATGGCGTGAACCGTTATCCAGATCCGCAACAGCGCACTGTTAAATCATTGTTATCAGAACTAAAAGGTATTCCTCAAGAAAACATACTTTTAGGAAATGGTAGTGATGAAGTTTTAGATTTGATTTTTAGAGCTTTTTGCGAGCCAAATCAGGATAATATTATCACACTACCACCAACTTATGGTATGTACAGTGTGTTGGCTAATATTAATGCCGTTGGAATAAAAACGGTTCAATTGGATGAAAATTTCCAACCAAAAGTTGATGACATTTTAACTACAGCAGATAATAATTCTAAATTATTATTTATTTGTTCACCTAATAACCCAACGGCCAACAGTTTCACTTCGGAATCTATTTTAAAGTTGATAAAAAACTTTAAAGGTGTTGTAGTGATTGATGAAGCTTATATCGATTTTTCAAAAGAAGAAAGTTGGATAAATAAACTAAACGAGTTTCCTAATTTAATGGTTACACAAACCCTTTCCAAAGCCTATGGAATGGCAGGCATTCGATTAGGGATTTGTTATGCTTCCGCGGAAATCATTTCGGTATTAAACCGTATTAAGCCGCCTTATAATGTTAACGAATTAACACAACAACGTGCCATTGAACAACTGAAATTGAATGCATTAACTAAAAAACAAGTACAGGATATTTTAAAAGAACGAGCTATTTTGGTTAATCAATTAGCAACAGTTAATTTCGTTTCCAAAATATACCCATCAGATGCTAACTTTGTATTGGTTAAAGTTGATGATGCTACCAAACGATACAATCAATTAATAGAAAAAGGAATTGTTATTAGAAATAGAACGACACAACCTGGGTGTGAAAATTGTTTACGTTTTACGGTTGGCACTTCCGAAGAAAATGAGAAATTGATAAAAGAACTTTTATCAATTTCGAAATCCTGAACTCGTTTCAGGAACTTTTAAATTGAAGCTATAGTTTGAAACAAAATGAAAAATAGTATTGTTATATTTTAACAAATAAAAATAGAACCGTATTATATATAGGTTATACAGAAGATTTAAAGACTAGAATAGTTCAACATAAAAATGGAAATGGAGCTGTTTTTACTAAGAAATATAGTGTTTATGACTTAATTTATTTTGAAGAGTTTGATAATAAAAAAATTGCTCAATCTCGTAAAAAACAGTTAAAAAATTGGCATAAAGCATGGAAATGGAATCTAATTAAAGAAGTGAATTCAAATTTAGAAACATTGCGTTTAAATTAATAAGACCCTGAAATAAATTCAGGGTGATTAATAAGTTAATCATGAAAAAAGTATTATTTATAGACCGAGACGGCACCATTATTAAAGAACCTGCCGATGAGCAAATAGATTCATTTGAAAAACTGGAGTTTTACCCAAAAGTGTTTCAATATCTTGGTAGAATAGCTAATGAATTAGATTATGAAATTGTCATGATTACGAATCAAGACGGTTTAGGAACTGATGTTTATCCTGAAAATACATTTTGGCCAATTCATAATTTTATTATTCAAACTTTTGAAGCTGAAGGCATAACCTTCAAGAAGCAATTTATTGATAAAACATTTGCTAAAGACAACGCACCTACAAGAAAACCTAATACAGGATTATTAACTAAATATTTTTCAGATAAATATGATTTAGATAATTCATTCGTAATAGGTGACAGGCTCACAGATATTGAATTAGCTAAAAACTTAGGCGCTAAAGGTGTTTTTATAAATGATGATACTCATTTAGGAACGGACGAAATTACTGTAAAACGTGATGAATTAGATAAATACATTGCATTAGAAACGAACGATTGGGCTAAAATTTATGCTTTTTTAAAAGCAGATGAACGTTCTGGTGGATTGATTAGAAATACTAACGAAACTAAAATTGCCATTCAATTAAACCTTGACGGTACTGGAAAAAGTAAAATAGATACTGGTATTGCGTTTTTCGACCACATGTTAGATCAAATTGCACGCCACGGACAATTAGATTTAAAAATTAAGGTAGATGGCGATCTGGAAGTTGATGAACACCATACCATTGAAGATACGGCGATTGCTTTAGGTGAGTTGTTTAATAAAGTTTTAGGAAACAAATTAGGCATTGAACGCTATGGGTTCTGTTTACCAATGGACGACTGTTATGCGCAAGCAGCTATCGATTTTGGAGGTAGGAGTTGGTTGGTTTGGGAAGCCAATTTTAAACGAGAAATGGTCGGAAAAATGCCTACAGAAATGTTTTATCATTTCTTTAAATCATTTACAGATGGCGCAAAATGTAACCTAAATATAAAAGCAGAAGGCACTAATGAACACCATAAAATAGAAGCTATTTTTAAAGTTTTTGCAAAAGCAATTAAAATGGCAGTAAAGCGAGATATTGAAAAAATGATTTTACCATCAACAAAAGGGATGCTGTAAAAAGCCCCCTAACCCCGGAAGGTGAAATTACTAAAGTTATAAAAATAAATCTTTAGTTAAAGAAACTAAGAAGATACATGAGTGAGTTTAAACGTAAGAGTGAGAGTTCTTCCCCTTCGGGGAAGCTAGATGGGGCTTCTGTAGTCATAATAAATTACGGCGCTGGAAACATAAAAAGTATCCAGTTTGCTTTTAAACGCTTAGGTGTTGATGCTGTTTTATCAAATAATCCAGAAGAAATTTTGGCCGCTGATAAAATTATTTTCCCTGGTGTTGGAGAAGCGAGTACAGCTATGAAAATGCTTAAAGAAAGTGGTTTAGATGAACTCATACCAAAATTAAAACAACCCGTTTTGGGTATTTGTTTAGGGATGCAATTGATGTGTAAATCAACAGAGGAAGGAAACACAACTGGGCTTGGTATTTTTCAAACGGATGTAAAACGGTTTTCTAATGATTTAAAAGTGCCACAAATGGGTTGGAATATTATTAAAAATTTGAAATCAGATTTATTCTCTGGAATTAAAGAAAATGAATATATGTATTTAGTACATAGTTACTATGCTGAACATTGTAACGAAACCATTTCTGCCACGGATTACGGCTTAAATTATGCATCAGCACTGCAACATAATAACTTTTATGGTGTTCAATTTCACCCAGAAAAGAGTAGCTTAGCAGGAGAACAAATTTTAAAGAATTTTTTGGCGCTTTAGTGTCATTCTGAATTTATTTCAGAATCTTTAAAAATAAATATTAATTAATAAATCCCCTCTCCTTTGGAGAGGGTTAGGGAGAGGAATGAGAATTATACCAGCCATAGATATCATAGACGGAAAATGTGTCCGATTAACAAAAGGGGATTATGGTACCAAAAAAATATATAGTGAAAGTCCGTTAGAAATTGCAAAAACTTTTGAGGCGTCCGGTATTGAGTATTTACATTTGGTAGATTTGGATGGCGCAAAGGCAAAACATATTGTGAACTATAAGGTTTTAGAACAAATAGCTTCGAAAACCAGCTTAAAAATCGATTTTGGAGGTGGCTTAAAAACTAATGAAGACTTACATATTGCTTTTAATTCTGGTGCGAGACAAATAACTGGCGGAAGTATAGCAGTAAAAGACCCAGAAACTTTTGAAGGTTGGATTTCCAAGTATGGGTCCACCAAAATTATTTTAGGAGCAGATAGTGATAATGGAAAAATAGCTATAAGTGGTTGGATGGAAAAAAGTAAAGAGGATGTAATTCCTTTTATAAAAGCTTATCAAAAGAAGCGAATTCGATATGTTATTTGTACCGATATTTCAAAAGATGGCATGCTTGAAGGACCATCCGTAGAATTATACAAGCAAATTATTGAGGAATGCTCTAATAGCAGTCAAGGTCAATCGATTAAGTTAATAGCTTCAGGCGGTATTTCACATATTGACGAATTACCCATATTGAAAGACTTAGGTTGTGAAGGCGTTATTATAGGAAAAGCTATTTATGAAGATAGAATTAGTTTAAAAGAACTAGAAAAATTTGTTTAATGCTCACAAAAAGAATTATTCCTTGTTTAGATATTAAGAACGGGCGTACCGTAAAAGGCGTGAACTTTGTTGATTTGCGTGATGCTGGTGATCCTGTAGAACTCGCTAAACAATATGCAGATGTTGGTGCAGATGAATTAGTTTTCTTAGATATTTCAGCAACTCTTGAAGGTCGTGCAACAACTTTAGATATGGTTTTGCATGTAGCAGAACAAGTGAATATTCCGTTTACCGTTGGAGGAGGAATTTCATCTATTAAAGATGTTGATGCGCTTTTAAAATGTGGAGCAGATAAGGTGTCTATTAATTCTTCAGCAGTTAAAAGACCAGAACTGGTAAATGAGTTATCTAATAAATTTGGAAGCCAATGTGTGGTTGTTGCTATTGATGCTAAAAAAATAGGAGAGCACTGGAAAGTGCATTTAGCTGGCGGAAGTATTCCAACCGATATAGATTTATTTGAATGGGCGAAAGAAGTTGAAAGTCGTGGAGCGGGAGAAATTCTGTTCACATCGATGAATCACGATGGAACAAAAAACGGATTTGCAAATGAAGCTTTAGCTACATTATCGTCAGAATTGAATATCCCAATTATTGCATCAGGCGGAGCCGGAAACGTGCAACACTTTATTGATACATTTAAAATAGGAAAATCTGATGCAGCACTGGCAGCAAGTGTGTTTCACTTTGGAGAAATTTCAATACAAGAATTAAAAAAAGAGTTAAAAGCTAATAATATAGAAGTACGATTAGATGCCCCCTAACCCCCAAAGGGGGAACCATACTCAATTAATATAGTTAATTATGAAAAACGAAATAAAAACAGGTCTTATTTCTCCCCTTTGGGGGGAGTTAGATGGGGCTCTAGTTCCAGCTATTATTCAAGATGCAACAACAAAAAATGTTTTGATGTTGGGATATATGAATGAAGAATCATATCAAAAAACTATAAACACTAAAAAAGTCACTTTTTTTAGCAGAAGTAAACAACGTTTATGGACAAAAGGTGAAGAAAGTGGTAATTTTTTAAATCTTGTTGATATTAAAAATGATTGTGATAATGATACACTTTTAGTTACTGTAAACCCTGAAGGGCCTACATGCCATAAAGGAACAGATAATTGTTGGGGCGAAGAAAATAAATCAAATTATGGCTTCTTTTCGACTTTGGAAGGTGTTATTTCTGAGCGTGTTGCTAATAAAGACACCAATACATCTTATATAGCAAGCTTATTTAAAAAAGGCATCAATAAAATTGCTCAAAAAGTAGGAGAGGAAGCCGTAGAAACTGTTATTGAAGCTATGGATAATAACGATGAGTTATTTTTATACGAATCAGCAGATTTAATGTTTCACTATTTGATGCTGTTAAAAGCCAAGGGGTTTTCTTTAAAAGATATTGAATCCGAATTAAAAGGAAGACATAAATAAAACTGTCGTTAAAACATATTAACGACAGTTACTCTAATGAATTTTAGAAAGTTTAATCGTGCATTAGAACCACGTAAAACCATGTTTTTAACTAAATAGTATCTTTTTGAATAATTTCTAAAGTTTGTTCTATCCAGTCTTTGTCAAAATCAAGTGCGATATCTGGAGTAACACCCTTATTTTCATAATTATAAAACTCATGAAAATTCATATCTGTTGGTGTTATTTGAAAATATTTAGAAGGTGTATCGTAACTTCTTCCGTAATTAATACCGTAAGCAATAATACCAAAAGTACTTTGACCCAAATGCTTTGAATTTTAAATTATTATAGTTTTACTATAAATTGATAAGCATTAATCCTTGTAAATCAGTTGATTATTCATAAAATTTTTAAAAGAACCAGAAAACTTTTGTTTCCACCATTAAGTTTATTTAATTAAAAAGTAATGTAAGTTATAAATTTTTTGTCACAATTAATAAATGGCTTTTTAGTACATGACAAAAATAGTTTGTTATTATTTAAATAGTTTATATCATTGACCCCTCCGCCTATCGGCACCTCCCCTTAAAAAAAGGGGAGGAGTTATTAAGGTGCTCATTTTTAATGATTTGAACTTCTTATTTAAAATTTTGTCATGTACTGAAAAATGACTTACTTTCCGAGTTCATTTAAAAACACAAATGAAAAAGTACTATTACCTTATTTATATACAATATTTAGGTTATCGTTTTCATGGTTGGCAAAAGCAACCAACGGTAAAGACTTTGCACTTAATGGTTGATAGAACATTAAATTTTATTTTAGAAGGCAAACCGTTTAAAAGTTTAAGTTCTGGACGAACAGATGCTATGGTTTCTGCTGAAAAAGCAGCTATTGAATTATTTTTACCAGAGCCTATTGAAGATTTAGAAGCCTTTTTAAAACTTTTTAATCATAATTTACCCCAAGATATTCGAGCTTTAAATATTAAAGAAGTTGGTGCGGAATTTAATATTATACAAAATTCAAAAATTAAAGAATATATTTATTTGTTTGCTTTCGGTGAAAAATGTCATCCATTTTGTGCACCAATAATGACAACGATTTTAGATAATTTAGATATTGAAATAATGAAAGAAGGTACTAAACTTTTTGAAGGTGAGCATTATTTTAAATCGTATTGTTACAAACCTACTGATAATGGTATTTATAATCGAGAAATATTACTTTGTGAATTAGTAGAAAACACAATATATACCGCAAATTATTTTCCAGAAACCACATATATACTTCGTGTAAAAGGAAAAGGTTTTATGCGAAACCAAATTAGATTAATGATGGGAACACTCATTGATTTAGGAAAAGGTAAATTAACTTTAGAAGATATCGAAATTAGTTTGCAGCCTAACAGTAAAATAAAGATGAATTACATAGCTCCGGCTTCGGGGTTAATTCTTAAAAACATTGACTTTCTATAAAGAGGCTGTTGATGAAGAAGGAGATGGATTAGAAGATGTAGCTAATAACGTTGAAAATGCAGTGAATTAATAATGATAGGTTAAAAGGAAACAAAAAGCTCTGATGAAATCAGAGCTTTTTGTATTTTAGTTATCTAATAAAATTTTATGAGCAATACTATATCCAAATCCGTATTTACTTTTTTTAATAAACTAGAAAAAAACAATAACCGTGATTGGTTTAATGAAAATAAGATAGAATTTAAAAAAAATGAAAAGGAAGTCAAGATAATTAATAACAAGATTTTAGAAAACCTCAATAAGCACGACGATATTGATAAATTAAAAATTTTTAGAATTTACAGAGATGTTCGATTTTCAAAAAATAAATTGCCCTATAAAACGCATTTTGGAGGTTCGTTTCATAGAGCAAAACCTCGGTTAAGAGGTGGTTATTATTTACATATTCAGCCTAATAACGAAAGTTTTATTGCTACTGGTTTCTGGGAACCAGCTAAGGAAGATTTAATGCGAATTCGTAAAGAATTTGAAATGGATGATGAAGAAATAAGAACCCTAATTAACAATAAAAAGTTCAAAAATGTCTGGGGAAATTTTGTTGGAGATGAAGTTAAAACAGCTCCAAGAGGTTTTGATAAAGACCATAAAGCCATAGATTTAATAAAAATGAAACAATACATTTTCACTAAAAAATTCACCGATAAAGAAGTTTTAGATCCTAATTTTATTGATGAAATTGATATTGCTTTTAAAGCTATTCGTCCGTATTTCAACTACATGAGTGATGTGCTAACTACAGATTTAAATGGGGTTTCACTTATATAACCTCAGTTATTACATATCTGGTTTGATTAAATTCAAACTGCTCGTTTACAGTTTTGTTTTTTAATAACTGACCAATTGGAGAATTAAGAGAAATAGCAAAATAGGTTTGATTATCTAAAATAATTTCACCTATACTGGTAGAAATATAAAAATTACGCTGGTTGGTTTTAACTATACTACCTAAAACAACATCATTAAAAGCTATATTTGTTTTTACTAATTGTAAATGGGATTTTGTTTGTTGAGCATCATTTAAATGGGCCATATTTTTTTCAAGATCATTTAATAATTTGCCGTTGCCAGAATCATCCTCCTCAGAGCTTCCTTTATCATTACTTTCTATGGATTCTTTTATTAAATTAATTTCTTCTTTGTAATCATTTATGCGTTTATCAACACGTGTATTACAAATTTGCAGAAGTTGTTGCTTTATAGTCATTAAATTATTTAAACAGCGGTTAAAAGTTCTGGTTTCTCAAAAAGCTGAATATTACTTAGCAAGCGATCTTTAACAATATTCATCATACGTTTATTTAAAGCTGAAGAATTTTCAATGTAAATAAGATACTCTTCAACAGTAAAATGTCCAATAACCATCCCTTTCATAGAATTACGAAGTTTCATGTCTTTTTGAATCGCATTTTCAATATAATCTATTCGCTTTTCTAAGGATAAATCATAGAAAACAGATTTGTGTTTTGATACATAGTTCTTAAAAACTTGAATAAACAAATCGTTTTGAAATTTTATTACTGGGCGTAAAACTAAATTCTGAAAACGCTCGTCACTACTCATATTGTCATTAATAGTAGCGCTTAATATTTCTGGACGTATACTTTTAAGTTTAAATTGTCTGGTATTCATTGTGTAGATTTTCAATAAAAATAATAAACTATAGAATAGTATTAGTAGGTGTGAATATTGGTTGTTAACTATGTTATTAACATAAAAAAGCCAATTTAATATTAAATTGGCTTTTTAAGATTAGGTATATTACTAAATTTATTCGTCAATAAATTCTTGATATGCTTTAAACGGTACGTCTTTAGCTTTCTTTTCAAGTTTGGCAAAATCTGCTTTTGCTTTATTGAATCGGGTTTTAATTGTTTTCAAATTCTCTAATTCGTTATTTGAAGGTTTATCATAACTTGTTGCTACTTTACTGTATAAATCACCCATTTTTTCTCTTAACTGAGGTTCAGAAGCATCAGCATAATTATTACCAGTTGTAATAACTAAAGTCTCTTTTAGGGTAGTTAGCGACGTTTTTACTTTTTTCTTTATAGAAGATGATTCAAGTATAGCATCTAATTTATAAACCATATATGCTAATTCTTGGGTCATATCATACAACTCCATTGTAGTTTTATGTTTAAATGTTCTTTCTGCACCAGTCAACTCAGTTCGTTCATCATCAATAACTTCAAAAGTGTGTTCAAAAACATCTTTTCCTTTAGTTATAATGGCTTTGTATTTACCTGCGGGTACTCTAGGTGTAGCAAACCCACCAAAAGTAAAAGTTTTCCCTTTAGCTATTTTAGGGTTTTTTATTTTTGCTGGCCATGAAACAATGTTTATTCCTTTTGATTTTCCGGGAGTTAGGGTTGAAATTAAATTCCCTTCCATATCTTTTATCTCCATGGTCATTTTTCCAAACGTATGGCGCTTTGGTAACAAATATTTAATTTTAGGAGTTTTAGAAGCACTTTGACCAACAAATTGAGTTTCTGCACCAAACCTTCCAGAAAAACCACTTTCATCAGATAATACTGCAGGTTTACTTTTAAAGAAATGAATTTTCTCAGATAAAACTTTTGATGTAATTTCTCGTAAAGGGGAAATATCATCAATAATAATAATACCTCTACCATGAGTTCCCATTACCAAATCGTTAGTTTTTTTATGTAAATCAATAAAGTGTACAGCAACAGCCGGCATGTTTTTAGTGAATTTACTCCATGATTTTCCTCCGTCAATAGTAATAAATAATCCAAACTCAGTTCCTAAAAATAATACATTTTCATTTTCATAATCTTCCTGTATATTTCTGGTAGATCCAGCAACATCATCAGTTATTATATTTGTCCAAGTTTTTCCAAAATCAGTTGTTTTATAGGTGTAAGGATTCATATCACCTGTTGTATGTCCATCAAAAACAGCATAAGCTGTTCCTTTGCCATGCACACTGGCTTCAATATGATAATTCCATGTGTTTTTTGGTAAACCTTTAATATTTCCTACTGTATTTGTCCATGTTTTTCCACCATCTTGGGTTACTTGCACGTTACCATCATCTGTACCAACCCAAATAATATTTTCATCTAATGGAGATTCTGCTATGGTGAAAATAGTTGTGTGATTTTCAGCTCCAGAATTATCCATAGACAATCCACCAGATTCATCTTGTTCTTGCTTAGTTGGATCATTAGTAGTTAGATCTGGAGAAATAATGTCCCAAGTATCTCCCATATCTTCTGATTTATGCAAGAACTGGCTTCCCATATAAAAACGATCTGGCTGATGGTTACTCACTGCCATTGGCACATTCCAATTAAACCTTAGTTTAGCATGTCCTTCTTGTTCTAATGGCTGAATCGTTTTTACTAATTTTTTATCAGAATCATAACGCCAAACCGTTTCTGCGCTATACACTTCTGAATAGATAATGCTTTTTGTTGGATGTTTTAACACTCTAAATCCATCACCACCGCCAATAGAGTTCCAATCACCAGCATTTACACCACCAATAGATGAAGATGGGCCATACCAAGATCCATTATCTTGCAATCCGCCATAAACATTATAGGGTTCAGCGTCGTCTAAACTAATATGATAAAATTGTGATAAGGGTAAATTTTCAACAATTTCCATGGTTATTCCACCATTCCATGAGCGATAAACACCACCATCTGTTCCAGCATAAATTTTATCAGAATCTTTAATATCAAAAACTACATCATGAATATCGCTATGCATATTCCCTAGTGATTTAAAGGTTTTTCCACCATCTCTAGAAATAGAGCCAGATAAGCCACCTTTTACAACAACCTCAGGATTTTTTGGGTCTACTGTTATTCTAGAAAAATAGAATGGTCTTACCGTTATACCAAAATCATTGTTAAGTTGTTTCCAACTACTTCCAGCATCATCACTTCTGTAAAGGCCTTTACGTTCCGCTTTTTCTGCTTCTATTACAGTATAAAGTATCTTGGAATTGGAAGGTGCTACAGCAATTGCTAAACGGCCTAATTGACCTTCAGGAAACCCGTTATGAATTTTATTCCATGTTTTTCCAGCATCTATAGATTTATACAAAGCACTATGTACTCCACCTGATGAAAATGACCAACCAGTTCTTCTAAATTCCCACATAGATGCATACAACGTAGAAGGGTCCTTTGGATCCATAGCCATGTCTGCTGCACCAGTACTAGCATTCACATATAGTATTTTTTCCCACGTAGCTCCAGCGTCAGATGATTTGTAAACGCCACGCACATCGCTATCTGACCACAAAGCACCTAAAACGGCAACATAAACTTCATTTGAATTCTTAGGATTCACAATAATATTTGCGATACGCTCAGATTTATCAAAACCTAGTTTTTTCCAACTTGAGCCTCCGTCAGTTGATTTATACAAACCATCACCATAAGAAACACTATTACGTGTCCAGGTTTCACCTGTGCCAACATAAACGACATTGTCTGGATCATTTGGATCAATCGCTACGGCACCAATGGATTGACAATAGTCATCAAAAATTGGATTAAAAGTGGTTCCAGCATCATTTGATTTCCAAACACCACCACCAGCAGTTCCTGCATAAATAATTCTTGGATCTGTAGGGTGGGCTTCCATATCATTTATTCGACCACTCATTAAAGCAGGGCCAATATGTCTTGCTTGCAAATCGCCAAATAAGTCTTTTATGTCAATTATATTATTGTCTTGAGCTTGTATTTGCCATGGCATTAATACAATACCCAAAATTAAAGTCAATAGTTTTTTCATATTTTAATGGTTTTTTGAAATAGGATTAATAAAAAAACCTCAATAGAAATTATTGAGGTTTTAAGTGTGTGTATTTTAGTTTTTACTATCTTCAGTTACAATCTCTTCTGGAAATTTAAAGGCCGTATCATCAACAGTTGGATTTAATTCTATGCTGTCAATAATAATTGGCTGACCTTGACCATCTTTAATACCTTGAGTTATAGAGTGAGGGAAATATAAACCCTCAACTTCTTGATAGTCACTCATCTTTGTTTCAGAAATCATACCTTTACTTGGGCCTGTTCTAATTTCAGAATGTACTACAAGGGGAACAAAGTTTTCTGCATCAAAAAAATAAATACTTGAATTTTCAACTTCTTTACCTTCAACTATTAATGGTTTTTTTACTATTTTAATTTTAAATGTTTCAGTTCCATTTAAGTTTTCATTACCCAATAATTCAATAGTGTAACCTTTTTCTTTATAGTTATAGAACGCATCTGGAAAATCCATGGTTTGAATTTTCATATTATCTGTAGTCTCTTTATCACTTTTTTCAGCTTTTTGTGTTTGAAAGTTTGTACTCCACAATACTTCACCATCAAAAACACCTTGTTTCATTTCCATGCCTTGAAAATTAATGACAGTCATTTGGTTGCCGTTTTTCATTTGCGTAATTTCTAGAGGTATTTCCATGCCGCCTTGATTTACTTTAGCATTCATTTTAATTCCTTCTAAATTACCCCAGTTGGTAAGACCTCCTGTGTTTTCAAAATAATTTGACACAATTTCTTCAGCTGTCTGAGCATTTACTTGAGTAAAAGAAGTGACAACTAAAGCAACCAATAATAATTTAATACTTTTCATGTTTTTTGTTTTTTGTTATAATTTTAAATAAATAATACTATTAAATAACGCAACTGTAATGTTGGTCATAGAATTTAGTAAAATGTTACGCGTTATTCTTAATTTTTTTTAAATATAGTAGAAATTAAAAAGGTTTAATAATAATTTTAGTTACTTTTTTGCTTTTAAATTAATAATTAATGAAATTGATAATTAGTTTTTATTAAAGAGTTTTTATATTTAAATAAAATTATACTAATGAAATTTGGAAGTGTTGATAATCCTGAATTAATAGATTTTACGTTCCCTAACGATCATCCAGATACTAAGAACGTTTTGAATAAAGTAAAGGACGACAACCTACCAGAAATATTTGTAGGTTGTGCAAAATGGAATAGGGCAGACCTCAAAGGGTTTTATCCAAGAGGCACAAAAGATGAATTGGTATATTATTCATCACAGTTTAATTCTATTGAATTGAATGCCACGTTTTACCGAATTTTTCCTGCGGAGCAATTTTCTACTTGGTATGATAAAACACCTGAAGGATTTAAATTTTTCCCAAAACTAAATCAAGAAATCAGTCATTGGAAACGTTTAAATGACACAAAAAACGTTGTTGAGGATTATTTGTATAATGCCTCCAATTTAAAAGAAAAGTTAGGTACTATTTTTTTGCAAATGAACACTAATTTTACACCAAAAGATTTTGACAGAGTTGTTACTTTCGTTGAAAGTTGGCCAAAAGAAATTCCCTTAGCTGTCGAATTTAGACATACCAATTGGTATAATGATAAAACAGTTGCAGAAGATTTATATAAGCTTTTAGAAGAAAATAATATCTCTAATATTATTGTTGACACCGCTGGTAGACGCGATATTATGCACATGCGATTAACCAATGCTACAGCTTTTGTGCGCTATGTTGGTGCAAATCATCCATCAGATTATACACGATTAGACGATTGGATAAAGCGTTTAAAACTTTGGAAAGAAGAAGGTGTCAAAGAAATTGATTTTTTTATTCATCAAAATATTGAAAAAGAATCGCCGTTACTTTCGGCATATTTTATTAAAAAAATAAATGAAGAATTAGGATATTCATTAACTATTCCTAATGAAGATAAACAACAAAAATTACTGTAAAAAAAATGAGATTTCATACTAGAAAATGGATTAAACCAGAAGATTTAAATGCTAACGGTACTCTTTTTGGTGGACGTTTATTAGAATGGATTGATGAAGAAGCTGCGCTCTACACCATAATTCAATTAGAGAATCATAAAGTAGTTACAAAGTATATTAGCGAAATAGATTTCAAATCATCTGCAAAACAAGGCGATATTATTGAAATTGGTATTGATGTAGTTAAATTTGGAAAAGCATCTATAACGCTAAGTTGCGAGGTTAGAAACAAAATGACTAGAGAAACCATAATTACCATTTCTAATATAGTTATGGTTAATATGGGTGATGATGGAAAAGCAAAACCCCATGGAAAAACTGAAATTGAATTTGTGTCTGATAGACTGCAATAATTAACAGTTATATTCTTTTTAAAATTATAATCAAACTCAATATTTTATTGCATTAAATGTAATTTATAATACAATCACTAGCAATTTTATAAAAATTTAATAATGCCTCTTTATAAGGTTTCAAATTAGCCTAATAAAACGTCTGTTTTTTATAAATTTGTAATCCTATAGCTAAATATGCACTTTCCATTGCGTATATATTAGTTTATTAATACAAAATTTAAGATTTTATGAGCAGTACATTATTTGACAAAGTATGGGATTCGCACGTTGTTAGAAAGATTGAAGGTGGACCAGATGTGTTTTTCATCGATCGTCATTTTATTCACGAAGTAACAAGTCCTGTGGCTTTTTTAGGTTTAAAAAGTCGAGGTTTAAGGGTTTTATATCCAGAGCGTACGTTTGCAACTGCAGATCATAACACACCAACAATAAATCAACATTTACCAGTTGAAGACCCTTTGTCTGCCAAACAATTAAAAGCTTTGGAAGATAATTCTAATGAATATGGCATTAGCCATTGGGGGTTAGGTCATCAAAAAAACGGTATCGTTCACGTTGTAGGTCCAGAAAACGGCATTACTTTTCCTGGGGCAACAATTGTTTGTGGAGATTCACATACATCAACTCACGGTGCTTTTGGAGCTATTGCTTTCGGTATTGGAACATCAGAGGTAGAAATGGTGCTTTCTACACAATGTATTATGCAGCCAAAACCTAAAAAAATGCGCATTAATGTCAATGGGCAATTAGGAAAAGGTGTAACGCCAAAAGACGTTGCATTGTTTATCATTTCTAAATTATCAACTTCAGGGGCAACAGGTTATTTTGTTGAATATGCTGGTGATGTTTTTGAAAAGATGACTATGGAAGGCCGAATGACAGTTTGTAACTTATCCATAGAAATGGGTGCTCGTGGCGGTATGATTGCGCCAGATGAAACTACGTTTGCTTATCTGAAAGGAAAACCATTATCTCAAAAGGGAGATGCTTGGGATACTGCTGTTGCGCAATGGAAAACTTTAAAAACAGATGCTAATGCTACGTTTGATAAAGAATTAACTTTTAGTGCTAGCGATATAGAGCCTATGATTACCTATGGTACAAATCCGGGTATGGGTATGGGTATTTCTAATAATATTCCTGATGCCGAAGATGTTGAAGGTGGTGTTGCTACCTATAAGAAATCTTTAGAATACATGGGTTATGGCGAAAACGAATCTATGATTGGTAAACAAGTAGATTATGTATTTTTAGGAAGCTGTACTAATGGAAGAATAGAAGATTTTCGAGCTTTTGCCTCAATTGTTAAAGGCAAGAAAAAAGCAGATAATATCACTGCTTGGTTAGTTCCGGGATCGCATGAAGTGGAAGCTTTAATTAAAGAGGAAGGTATTTTAGATATTATTACGGAAGCTGGATTTACGTTAAGACAACCTGGTTGTTCTGCTTGTTTAGCAATGAATGATGATAAAATTCCAGCTGGAAAATATGCGGTAAGTACATCAAACAGAAACTTTGAAGGGCGTCAAGGTCCTGGGTCAAGAACATTATTGGCTAGTCCTTTAGTTGCTGCTGCTGCGGCAGTTACAGGTGTAGTGACCGATCCGAGAGAATTTTTATAAGCCCCAAATCCCCAAAGGGGACTTCTTAAGGATTCGCTTAAAAAAAATATAAATTAAATAAATTTTGCCAATAGCAAAAGCTAATGGCTAATAGCAAAAACAAAACAATGGCATACGATAAATTCAACATATTAACAAGTACAGCGGTTCCATTACCTCTAGAAAATGTAGATACCGATCAAATTATACCAGCACGCTTCTTAAAAGCTACAGAGCGTAAAGGTTTTGGAGACAACTTATTTAGAGACTGGAGATATAATGGCGATAACACCCCAAAAGAAAGTTTTGTTTTAAACAACCCTATTTACAGTGGTAAAATATTAGTAGGCGGAAAAAATTTTGGTTCTGGTTCCTCTAGAGAACACGCGGCTTGGGCGGTTTATGATTATGGTTTCAGATGTGTAGTGTCTAGTTTTTTTGCTGATATTTTTAGAAATAACTGTTTGAATGTTGGCGTTTTACCAGTACAAGTGAGCGCTGAATTTTCAGAACAAATATTTGAAGCGATTTACAACGATCCAAATACGGAAATTGAAATAAATCTTCAAAATCAAACCATTACAATTAAATCTACAGGTGCTCAAGAGTCTTTTGAGATTAATAGTTACAAGAAAGAAAACATGCTTAATGGTTTTGATGATATTGACTATTTACAAAACATAAAAGGTGAAATAGAAACATTTGCTAGCGGCTTATTAATGTAAATGAGCACAAAGAAACGTATAGAAATAATGGATACGACATTACGCGATGGTGAACAAACCTCGGGTGTGTCGTTTTCTGCTTCAGAGAAATTAACTATTGCTAAACTTTTATTAGAAGAATTAAAAGTAGATCGTATAGAAATTGCATCAGCAAGAGTATCTGAAGGCGAATTCCAGGCAGTAAAAGGTATCACTGATTGGGCTTCAATTAATGGTTTTTTAAATGCGATTGAGGTTTTAACTTTTGTTGATAAAGGGGTCTCAATTAATTGGATGATTGAGGCAGGAGCTAAGGTTCAAAATTTACTAACTAAAGGTTCGTTAAACCATTTGATACATCAACTTAAAAAGACTGAAAAACAGCATTTTAAAGAAATATCAGAAAATATAGCTTTAGCCAAACAAAAAGGGATTGAAACTAATGTATATTTAGAAGATTGGAGTAATGGCATGCGAAATTCTAAAGACTATGTTTTTGAGTTTTTGGAATTTTTGTCAGCACAACCTATAAAGCGTATTATGCTTCCTGACACTTTAGGTATTTTAACACCTAAGGAATCATTTGACTTTGTTAAAGTTATAAAAGATAAATACCCAAAATTACATTTTGATTTTCACGCACACAATGATTATGATTTAGGTGTTTCAAACGCTATTGAAGGCATACGTGCCGGTGCAGATGGTTTACATTTAACTATAAATGGCATGGGTGAACGCGCAGGAAATGCCCCTATGGCGAGTACTATTGCAGTTATTAACGATTTTATGCCTGAAATTAAAGTAGGTGTAAATGAAAAAGTTTTATACACAGTTAGCAAACTAGTCGAAAATTTTTCAGGCGTTATGATTCCTGCAAACAAACCCGTAATTGGCGCTAATGTATTTACGCAAACTGCTGGTATTCATGCAGATGGTGATAATAAAAAGAACTTATATTTTAGTGATTTAATGCCAGAGCGTTTTGGTAGAAAACGTCAATACGCTTTAGGAAAAGCATCTGGTAAAGCTAATATTCAAAAAAACTTACAAGAATTAGGACTTCAATTAAATGATGAAGACTTAAAAAAAGTGACCCAACGTATTATTGAATTGGGTGATAAAAAACAAGTAGTTACCAAAGAAGAATTGCCTTATATTATTTCGGATGTTTTAGATAGAACCTATGAAGAAAAGGTAAAAGTAAATTCTTATGTTTTAACACATTCCAAAGGATTAAAGCCTTCAACAACCATTTCAATTACTGTTAATAATAAAGTTTTTGAAGAAAATGCCCAAGGCGACGGACAATTTGATGCTTTTATGAATGCGATTAGAAGCATATTTAAAAGAAAAAATAGAGTGTTACCAGATTTAATTGATTATGCGGTGAGAATACCTCCAGGAAGTCGATCGGATGCGTTGTGTGAAACTATCATTACTTGGAAAAGCCCTCAGAAAGAATTTAAAACACGTGGATTGGATTCAGATCAAACGGTTTCTGCAATTAAAGCCACTGAGAAGATGTTGAATATTGTGGTGAGTTGATTAATGGCGGTTGAGGGGAGACGGAAGTTGGTTTTACGGATTAGGTTTTACTTGTTGATTGAAGACTGGCTACTGCGGACTGACCCGCGTTAGGGATTGAACGTCCCGATAGCTATCGGGATGTTTGA
>TARA_R110002096_G_scaffold44004_6_pt1 | contig 19689 bp, 36 predicted proteins | sample TARA_R110002096 | Tara Oceans TARA_R110002096 (sample SAMEA4397295) | marine metagenome | biome: Polar Biome; feature: [DCM] deep chlorophyll maximum layer (ENVO:01000326); material: water (ENVO:00002006), including particulate matter (ENVO:01000060) such as... | depth 35 m
CTTTTAGGTAATTGTTTAGGTAATCTTTTAGGTAATTGTTAATGAAGATGATGGAATAATGACTAGGTTCAACCGAGAATTAATCTGTTGAACCTAGTCATTTTACTACTGAATATCAGCACTCATCATTTCATTATCAACAGCTTCTTTATATACGCTATTAAGCGATCCGATATCGTCATAGCACCAGAAGATTTCTTCTAATAGTGCATACTCTTCTGATGTTTTATTCACATTAACCCTAGCACCGTCAAACCAATCCATGAGCCAAAATTCTGCAGAATGGAGTTTCCATCCCTGAGAAGTTTGAACAGCATAAAAGCGAATTTCTTCACTTGGACCGCCTGTAGATATTAGATAACGAAAGCAACCTAGATCACAATCGAAATCTAGACATAGGTTGTATTCCCAAAAACTATTGGATGAAACTTCCTCAGTCTCCGGAATATTTCCGTTGGCTACTGAATACAGCATCTTTATATCTTCGAGGCGAGATTTGTAGTGTGATTCTACCCGCTCTGAACATTTTTCCATTTAGTTTTTCTCCTAATAGGCTCCATTGCCTTATGAATAGACTATAACAAATCTGCTCATAAGGCAATAGCGGATTTCTCCACTATCACCATTTTGATTAGGCTGCTACTGCTTCTGCGACTTCCTCAGTTGTATCAGCAGTAGTGCTTTCATCAAGGGAATCGAATAGCTGTTGTGCAACATCGATTCCTGCATCAGTCAGTACCCATCCAATAGATGATTTGGGATCTGAGTTAATGGCGAGGCCTTTACGACCAAGGGAGCCCATAACTGCAGCTGCTTGATGGCGTGTGATTGAATCTAGAGTGGCAACTAGTTCCTTAGCATTAAACCAAGTAACATTGTCAGCCTTCAAATCACTCGGCTTTACTGTACCATTCGCATTCATACCCATTTTAGCGACGGCATGAATAACTTCTGCTTGAAACTCGGTAACTCCGAATGATTTTGCAGTTGCTTTAGCGAAAGTGAATTCCATGCTGTAATCTCCTGTTATGTTAAGCATGTTAGTACTATAGTAGATTTCTCTGCTATAGTCAAGAGACAATTTTGTCACATTGTCACTTGAGCATTTCAGAGATTCTCTGATAGTGAGACTATAACACTAGATCACTATCAGAGTCAAGTGGCAATTTTGTCACATCGTTCTAGCTTGAACCATTGACGCCATCACCACTTGATGTCTTAACAATACCACACGAATGCAAGATTGTCAAGTGTCAAATTGTCGCAGTATGCTAAACCTTGCTGCATCAATCTGATTTCTTATTATGTCTAACTATACCCCAGTCAGCCATAAGAGTCAAGGATTTTTTTAGAATTTCAGAAAGGATATAAAAGCTATACCGACGAACACAAGAAGAATAAACGTTTGTACTTCATTCATTATATTGTCTCCTTTTTTATTGTGTGAGTAGTATTGTACCATAGTGTATAGAAAGAGTCAAGCATTTTTTTAATTTTTCAAATGCCAGCGATATGTTAAACCTACCGATCGACCAAATGCTTCTATTTCCATTGGATTATCCCAATAATCGGAAGATGTAGTTTGTAGATATTTGAGACCTTTAGACTTTATCTTATTGTCTTTTTTACTCACTTCTTTATTAAGATATTGTTTAACGTGTACTAGTTCGTGTGCAAATGTTTCTCTTTGCGCATATGTGTCTATTTTCTTATTAATCCAAATCATATACTGATTTTTAGATAGGTGCAACATATAACCATCAACACCTTCCATTTTATGCTTTTTCTTAAAGGAGACCAGTAATGATAGTTTATTCTGTTGTTTATTATTCATCATAAGATCGGCAAAGAATACTAGCATTTGACTGTATTCTTCTTCACTAATCTTTTTATTCTTACCTTCAAAGTATATTTGCATAGCGACCTCCGTTGATTTGACTTCACTATAGAGGAGATGTAGCACGTTGTCAATAAATATTTTAAGTTGTATATACAACTAGATCACATACAAGATCGTGCTTGCATTTATGCAACACTTTTGATATTCTATATTGAAATCAACGACTTAGACTAGTGTATTTTTGCAACACACCGTTGCATTAGCAACACAGTCCTAAGTTGCAGCTACACACGGACTATCTGTGTACTGATAGTATGAATACTGATAGTATGAATACTGATAGTATGTGTACTGAGTTATAGCTAAGTTGCAGCTACGCACTGACTATCTGTGTACTGAGTTATAGCTAAGTTGCAGCTACGCACTGACTATCTGTGTACTGATAGAATTTGTTCAGTATGCTGCATATTCTTATGATCATGGATCATAGAATTCATCAGAACAATCATCAAACCTCAATTAAACTAAAGTTTATTATTTCATTAGAATGTCTAGTGATGATAGACTAAAATACAAATTCTTAAACTTGTTTATGTCATCATAAGTGTTACTTATATTCAATTATGTCTATCATTAGCAACACTTATAATAGTGCTAATACGTTTTAATCATATCTTCTAGTATAGTTGGAGGTTGATGTATTATTATGATGCGTTTAGGTAACGTGTTAGGTAACTGTTTAGGTAACTGTTTAGGTAACTGTTTAGGTAATTGTTTAGGTAACTGTTTAGGTAATTGTTTAGGTAACGTGTTAGGTAACTGTTTAGGTAATTGTTTAGGTAATTGTTTAGGTAACGTGTTAGGTAACTATTACACATTTTAGATTTCATTTGTGTTCACAGAAATGTTTCTAAAATGATTTTCCAAATAATATATGATATCATTCCACACAACATAATTGCATTGATGCTCAACACAATCAATCCGATTGCTATTAACACGTCTAAAAATAATTCACCAATATATTTTTTCATTAGTTCTACCTTCTTTTAACCAGGAACTTCAGAATATCGATAGTCTCATCACCTAACACTGTTCCGCCTCGTGTTTCTTTCCAGTGAGCATAAGCCTCTTCGATCGTAAAATACCTGCAACCAGCAATAATTCGATTAACACCATCTTTGCAAGGAAGATATACAAATTCGTAACCATCTGATCGAACTGCTTTCGTGTATCGTTTTTCTACACTAGCATAACCAGATACTGTAGCATAACCATATACTCTAGCATTACCATATACTATAGCATTATCAGATACACTAGCATTACCATATACTATAGCATAACCATATACTCTAGCATTACCATATACTCTAGCATTACCAGATACTATAGCATTATCAGATACACTAGCATTACCAGATACTCTAGCATTATCAGATACACTAGCATTATCAGATACACTACCATATACTCTAGCATAACCATATACTCTAGCATCTGGTCCTACATATGCCGTTTCATCTACGATTGCTGTGTCTGCAACCAAACCACCACCTTTCGGGTGTCTATGGAATCCTTCAGGAACTTCTTTCATAGTCATAGTATTAACCTTTTCACAACTCGGTCACAGTTGGAGCCGAGAAATACGATAACAGTGCTTTTAATTTTATAAATTCTTACAGTGAATCATTTCACAAGATGCTTTATGCTGCAATTTCTTCTAGCATCTCTTTAATATATTCTCCACCGACTTGCTGTGCTTCTTTCAGATCATTGACGTGTGTAGTAAAATCATCAACATCTAGAATATTATACGAATCCCATACATCATACACTCGAAATTGAAACTTCTTATTCCAAGTCACAATCATACCGAGACCACTATCAGTAGCAACAATAACATCAAACATAGTAATATCTTTATACGTTTTCATTTCACATTCCATTTTTTGTAAGAAATAAGTAGACAGATCGCATATTAAAGATTTATTAGGGTAGTAATTGTATACTACCCTAATACATCAAGCACGCAACTTGACATCTTCTCCAAAGAATTCAAACCGTTCTTCATCTGTCATTTTATTATAACAGATTGCAAACAAATCACCATCTACATTTGTAAGTGTCCAGTAATTATCAGCAGTATCTTTATAGAATGCATTAGTCACAACATCATCCCAAGCATCCCAATACCACTCATTCTCTGGTCCTTCCCTGAGAATATCCACATCCTCACTGTCTACATTTCTCCATTCGCCAATACCGAATTCGAAATCTTCTGCAAAGATTTTAGGGACGTAAATGCCATAATTGTAGCTTATAAGATTTACAACACCAGTCATCTATTTTTTCCTCACAAATCAGGGTTATATGAAGCAGTCAGAAACTAACTGCTTCACTTAACTCTGAAGTTATGACAGATAATACCATATGAGGTATTATCTGTCAAGGTTAAAGAGAACTCACTAGACAAAGTTTTTGTCTAGTTTGTCTTGATCTACTTCATCAACACTATCATATAGTTTATTAATCAACGCAATCTTTTCTCTTACTTCGGGACAATCCTCATAAAGATTATACCTAATGAAAGATTCAAGATACCTAGCAATATAAGCGTCTGGTAACGGAGCACTATGAGCCTCTTCAATAACACTATTGAAGAAAACATCAAGATCATTCTGCATTTCTGTGAACTCGAATGAAATCACAGAATCGTTTCTGAATGAACGCCATCCATCATTATCCATGTCATATACTGCTGTTACATCATGCTTAACAAGTCTAATACCTTTTGATAGTTGGTCCTTAGGGATCATCTGAATATTACATGTGCAACGCATTACTCGTTCTTCCCCATTCTTTTTGGTAAACTTAACAAAAACATCTTGATGATTTAGGATCTGTTGAAGTTTAGCAATATTAACCATTAAGTTCTCCTTTTTGAGTTGCTGCTATACACAGCAGAGAATGCACTATCCTGTCCGATTCACACGTCCCATGGCTTGTGGTTTCCAGTAGGATCTACGAGTATCATCTACTATACTCACCTATTAGAACAATGCACTCACTGATGTGTATAGAATGGGGATTTCTCCCCATTCAATTTAGTTAAGCTGCCAATTCTCGTTCAAATACATCAAGAACTTCTTGCTCAACTTCTTGCTCAACTTCTTGCTCAACTTCAGAAACAGATTCAGAAACAGATTCAGAAATTTGATCTTCTACTACTACTACTTCTGACTCAGATGATTCTTCAATCACCTGAGAAGGGAACGGCTCATACTTACGAATACGAGAATATTCTCCATGATCTCGCTGATCGAATTCAACAGAAATCCCTGAATCTTCCATTGCTTTAACATAAAGTGACATATCAACATCTTCTTCAAGATATGCAGATTTACCATTTACATATGAATATTTGGAGATCATATCACCAATACCCAAATCCAGGAGTTCCTGATTCTTAACAGAGAGCCAGCCATGTCCAGCATCAGAGAAGAATCGCTTAGTCACTTTTTCCATAATGTTTCCCTTTTTTTCAGTCTATGATTATATCATATCAAAGTTTTTACTGGATGTCAAACACTTTTTTATATCGTTGCTATAAACAAAATGTAGATTGACAATCCAGCAATCATCACCAATACTTCATTCATTTTTCACCCACTTTCTTTATGATGATTAAATTTATCATAGGGTGCTGTAAAAATCAAGCACTTTTTACTTCATCAGGATTTTTTTCAACTCTGGCATACTGACATTGAAAATACTACACATTTGTTTCATTGTGACATTCCAGCTGTTGTCAAAGTAATCGCGGATTTCTTCTTTACGATCTTCACTCATTTGCCTTGACCTCGATATGGTTTAAATTGACGCTTCTTTGATTTATTCATCGAAGAAAATTTAACATTTGTAGATCGCGTCCCTGATGACGTTTTTTTATACTTATGATCGATGTCTATTTTATCAAGATTTAATCGTGCCATATTATTCTCCTATTAAAAATTTAGTTCTGTATTGATTTCAGTTGTCTTCAAAGAAGTATCAATATTTGAATCGATTTTTGTATAAAGATCGAGAAATGCTTCTTTAGTATCATCATCAAAACGAGCAATGCATAGTTTGATTGATTTCATCTTATCATTGAAGATAGCAAATGTTTGTGAAATGTGACACAAGCGACGTGTAGAGATTAGTTCATCGACCCCACCATCAACAAATGTTTTACGAATTGCTTCTGACCAAACAACAAGTTTATCAGCAAACTCTTCATCGGTCTTACCATATTTGGCCATATGCTTGAGAACAATTTTCTTCTCAACAGAAGCAGTAGGATACTGTTGTTCCATTGTAATAGTAAATCGTTCTAGAAATGCTTCATCCATGATAGTTGCAGCAATGAACCGACCATCATCAGAACCTTTACCTTTTGTGTTTGCAGTAGCCATTATATTAAATCCAGAAACTGGATGCACAACTTCACCGGTCTTTTTGATAAGAACGGGCTTACCTTCAAGAACTGATTGCAAACACATAATGCGATTAGAACCACGATCAATTTCATCAAGCAACAACAATGCGCCAGATTTCATTGCACGGATAACTGGTCCTTCTGCAAATACAGTTTCGCCATTCAAAAGACGAAATCCGCCAATCAAATCATCCTCATCAGTTTCAGGAGTAATTTGAACACGCATATAATTCTTCTTGAGTTTAGCACAAGCCTGTTCTACCATAGTAGTTTTACCATTACCAGATAGACCAGTAATGAATACTGGATAGAATACTCCAGACTTGATAATACTCTCAACATCCTTATGATTACCCCAACGAACATAATATGAATCGTTCTGTGGAATGAATACATCCTCAGAAATAGGTGCAATCATTTTAGGTTGGATTGATTCAACTGATTTTACCGATTCAGTTGTCTTCATTACATTATCTTTCTTAAATGGTAGAATCACCATTGTGAAATCATAAATCCCTCGTGATACACGTGGCATTTTACGAACAAGATTATCAACCTCAGATGAGGACACTCTAATTGTGCCTGCTAAATCTTTGAGGTCTTTCAAACGAAACTCATTAGAATTAGGATAAATTTCCTTAATTTTCTCAACAAGATTCTTTTGTGCTGCCGACAGTTCCATTATATTAACTCCGCTGTTTATATTATTATTATATGTTATATCATACACGTTGTCAAGCAATACTTTCTGCAAACTTGGTAGCCAATACTCGACTAATTTTCTTAGAACTAGAGTAGTTTTTAAAAGCTTTGATAACTTCAGACTTATTAGTAGCATCCTTAATTTCCAGTTCTCCATCCTCTAAATCAAGTGTAGAGTTATTTTGTGTAATAATAATCACTCTATCATAGCCACAGACATAATCAAACGAATAAGTGTTTTCTTTTCTTAATATCTTCATAACATAATCTAATGGTTTCTTATGTTTAGACATAACGACACAGTTATAAACTAATCTGTTTTGATGTTTTTTCTCCATCAAATTATAGTTGATACAATTATCAAACACTTTCTTTGTTTTCATATCTTTAATGATTTTATCGGTTATATTTTTATCGTATTTCATGTAGCTTCCATCCACTTTGATTTTACTCATGCGAGAACCATTTAATGATCTAATTACATTAGAGTCACCATCAGTAAGTGTCACTAGTGATAGTTTTTGTATACCATGTTTCTTACGAAAATCACGCATAACATCATACAGAACAATCAACGCTTCATTCAATGGAGTATGACCAAGTGCTTCTATGCCAATATTACGATAATACCGGCCATAATAATGCCCTTCTTCTGTCATAGATTGTTGAACTAGAGCACCAAATGCTTGATTGTATACTGCTTTATTCATTGAAGATGAGATAAGTTCAAATACACGAATATTACTATGATCAGAAAAATCCATTTCTGGTTTTGAATATTGATCTTCTATATAGCAATCAGCGTTAGATCCAGTAAACCCATACACAACAAATGGAATTGCTGCTTTCTTACAGAACATAGCAAGAATAAGTGTTTGTTTGATAACATTCCTTAAAACTGATTGCATAGAGCCAGAGTAATCAACAAGCATTACCATACCGTGGTTCTTTGATTCCGCAAGTTTGGTTGTGCTGAGAAAGATATCATCACTGAACTTATATTGATGTAACTTCTTCATATCAAGAGATCCTGTTTTTGATACAGTTGCCTTCGCATACATATATGCAGATTTACGAAGTTCAAATTCCTTCACCATATTTGCAACAATATCTTTGTTATCATTTACAAATTTAACAGTATCTTCAGGCTTTGCTTCATACATAGTTCGTTGTTCGTTTACTCTATTATAGTCCCATAACATTTCTTTCTTTTGCTTTTGACTATATCCCTGACTAACTATTTCAAGATCGCCATATTTATTTCGATTAAGGAGTTCTTTACTTTTATTGCTATTGAATAATTTATCAGTTTCGGATTCAAGAGATTGTGCTTCGTTACTCAAGTCCTGTGTTGAATCATTATTTTGCTGTGTTGAATCATCATTTTGCTGTGTTGAATCATTAAACTCATCATTTTGCTGTGTTGAATCATCATTTTGCTGTGTTGAATCATTAAACTCATCATTTGATGTGTTATCAAGGACAGATTTCATAAAATCATAAATCAGTTCAGACGTTTCAACAACATCTTTCCAAGACTCAGCAGCATATGCTTTGTCAATATAAAATTGCTCTTCTGGAGTAAAATCCACTTCCAAAAGATTACGCAGTTTTGCTTTAAGGTTGAGACGGTCGATAAAGTTATAATCATTGATTTTGATGTGATTTTTATTATCAATACCAAAGAAATCTTTGTTTTGAAGATATTGATACCCACGATTAAAAGATGCAACAAGACCTGGATATTTTACTTGAATCATTCGTTCAATTCGAATATCCTCTACAACATTAAAGATTGTTTTAGGGCACTTGCTGCCTTGAATATCTTCTTCCCATCCTTCTGGTGGGGTAAAAAGTGCGTGACCAACTTCGTGACCAATAAGCAGATCATATACGTTATCATCATTCCACATTGGAAGACCGAGCAATCTTTTCTTTACATCAAAGAATGCTGTTTCATAAGACCCATGACGAATTTCAATATTTTCGTTCGCCAACAAACGAGCAAGTATAGACATTTTCTCAGACATATATTTCTCCTATCATTTATATAAGATAATAACATATGATAGGAGAAATGTCAAACACAAAAAACCCCGGTATTTCTACCGGGGTTCTATGTCTAAATGGGACTTGGTAGTGTAAGTAGAACTTTTCTACCATTACGAGACTTTTTAACAAGACCTCGTCTTTCTAGATCACTGACATACATAGATACGAAAGGCGCTGACCTATCCATAAACTTCTGCACATCTGAGAGAGAAACTTCACCTTCTTTCTCAACCAAATTAACGACTGGATCGTTATTCGCTTGTCTTTTTTTCTCAATAGGAATAATTTTATTCCCATCCAGAACATTATCTTGTTTCAGAATTTCTTCTGTTTTCCTAATAATGTCATTCATAACACTCTTTTGATTGAACATCGTAAGAATGCTAGAAATACCAAAGACCAACAAACCATTCATTAGACAAGTCAGTGCAACCACAGCAGAAATAGGCACCACCATCTCTACTGTTTTGGCATCTAGAAAAGGAATTGCATAAGCAAGTCTTTTCCCCGCACCATTTGTCTCTTGGGGCACCCCAAGACTAGTAATCTCCTTGAGCAAATCTACCTCACGCTTAAATAATGCTCTACAGTTCTTACCACACCCACCTTTTTTTGACTCTTGTTGTCGAAGTTGAGTGACTTCAGAATATGCTTTTTCAAGCATAGACTTCTTTTCAACATGGCTTTGAACCTTTGTAACTTTATCATCAATAGATGATGATATCCTTGACAAAGATACTGGTGCAGACCAGCAAACAGCAGCAACAAAACCTACAGAGCATAAAACTGAAACAAAATACTTTCCAGTTTTAATTGCCATAGAAGCCGCTGTCAACGAAATTGCAGAACAAACTGCAAGAACGATGATCGTGATTACTGGGCCAGTGTTGTCAAACCCAACATACTCAACATTCAAATACGTATCAGCCGCATATCCTGCCAAGCCCGCCAAAATACATAGTACACAGAACATAAGGTATAAAACCTTATTCATATAGTTCTCCTTGTATCGGTGAAGTCTGATATTAATATATCAAGTCATCAGCGACATGTCAAGGATTTTTTTTATATTTCACATACTTCAAAATAATTTCATCTGTAGTCTTGTTTGGATCAAAAAGCATCCAAGCACATCTACCAGTTCCATTGCCGTTGACAATTCTACCAGTTTCTGTTGTAAATTTAATCAAATCTGATACAATATGCATATGGGACATATAAAGAGTCATATCATGTCTTTTTTTAGCTGCCATATACTCAACTCTCATTAATAAAAGTGCGGATATTTTCCATTCTAACATACACTTTTTTACTAGATCATAACCAAGTGTAAAAGGAGGATTTGTTATAACACCTTGAATATTTTCAGGTTTATTTGCTTTTAAAAAATCTAATTCTATAATATCATTTCGCCTAGGTTTAATATCACTACCATATGTAACATTATCAAAATGATCTAAAATTCTACCATCACCAGCACAAGGTTCCCACCAATTTATGTTTTTATTTAAAAGAGGTCTGGATAGCTCTATTGCTTCTAATGGTGTAGGGTAAAATTCATTTTCTTCTTTTTGATTTTTTGATTTAAATCGCATTTTTTACTTTCTATTATAGTTAGGTATTCTGTGCCATACACCTTCTAGTTTTATTTCTACTGGAATTCCATAGTTATCAAATCTATAAGTGTCTTTAAATCTTTTATTACAATAATTACATTGTGGTATTATATTATCTAAGGATAAATCTTTATCTGGATTTTTGTGACCCTTTTCTATTTTTACTATTTTTCCAGTGTGGTTGTGTGGTTTGTTTTCTTCTGAACCACAAGAAGCACATTTATTATTATAACTTTGTTTTATATTTTCCCAAGATTCATAATTAATGTTTGATATTCTTTTATTAGGCTTCCAATTAGGACTAGTTTGTGTTAAATTAAATAGTTTATAATTGCCATTATAATCTTGTTCTATATACCATCCTTGAGATGACAAGTGTCTTGGTGCTTGCAAATCATTGCCTTTATATTCAATAGCAGATATAATATCTGCTTTAGAACACCAAACACCTTTATTTTTGTATAAAAATTCTAGAACATTTCTAGATATAGTTCCTTCTATTGGAAGTTTTACTTCCAAATGTTTTAAATTTTTTTCCCACATATACTCTAACATTTTCTGGGTCTTCTGGTAAATCATGATATATGTTCTCCTATAGTACATCCATCAGCGACATGTCAAGGATAATATGTAAAAATGGCGGGACAAAATATCCCACCATTCATTTAGTTTTTACAACAAGTAACTTTTGCAATTCTCTCCCAATCAGAGTTTCCACGACGAATAGCACCAAGTTTAATAGCCATACGAAGTGAAATCTCTCTTAGTTTATTTACATTACTTTTCAGGAAATGTATAACATCTTCCTTTTCATTATCATTAAGAGCAGAAAGAAGTCCATTCTCAGCCACTTGTTGTATACGAACAATATAATCTTCCTTGGATTTCATTCCAAGATCAATATAATGTGCTCGTGAAATCAATGCTTTAAGATGTGGAGCCAATTTATGTGACTTTGCTATCAGAGCATCGAAATCTAAGTTAGTAATAAAGATAACCGATCCTTCAAAATCAAAAGACTTAGGGATGTTTTCATTATCTTCATCTTTAAAGTTTGTACGTGATAACCAAGATACAGTTCGTTTTTCAGTGGTATCACACACTGCTTTTAACAGATTAAGTGATGTATCATCAAAGAATATTGTATCTGCATCATCGAATACTAAAACATCACCTTTGTTTCTATGTTTATACAACATAGTAAATAATCCTGTTGGACGAACATAGCCTTTTACAATGGAATAACATAATTCATTAGAGTGATCTTTCAACCTTTTCTCTACTGTAAAAGATTTACCTAGTCCAGCAGGACCAGATACAATCAAAGCACGTGAGTTGCCATTCAAACATTCTTGTGTGAGAATATCAAGAATGTCAAATCTTTCAGCAATACGTTCTTTGATCTGCGAGACAGTTTCTTTTGTCATATTTTCTCCATTCGTCACTATGAGAATATAATATTATATGACATTCAAAATGTCAATCACTATCTTGCACCTGACCAAGACCCAGACCTAGACCTAGTCCCAGACCCAGACTTAGTCCCAGACCCAGACCCAGACCTAGACCTAGTCCCAGTCCCAGACTTAGTCCCAGTCCCAGACCCAGACCTAGACTTAGACCTAGACCTAGACCAAGACATAGACCTAGACCTAGATATAGACATAGACCATTTTTGTTTTCGTGAACGTATCATCTACTTGAGAATCCCATAACTCTCAACAGTAGCAAGACGAACATACCAAGTTCCATTTGGAAGTGATTGTGCATCTGACCATTCTTTTTCGGAGAATGAACCAGTCTCATACACAATCTTAGCACCATCAAGCTTAACTTGAGTATCATCAATACCAACAAGTTTACCTGTGTAAATATAGTTCATGCAGAACAAAGTTATGTCCTGATTCATCAGAGACTCAAGACCTTCATTTACAGCAATTTCAGTTACGATTTTCATATCAGTTTCCTTTGTTGTTAATAAAGTCATATTATCAAATTATATTCAAAATGTCAATCACTATCTTGCACCTGACCCGGACCAAGACCAAGACCTAGACCTAGACCAAGATCCAAACCCAGACCAAGACCAAGACCAAGACCTAGTCCCAGACCCAGACTCAGACCGATACGTAATCCTAGACCTAGACCAAGACCTAGACCCAGACCCAGACCAAGACTTAGACCAAGACCAAGACCAAGACCCAGACCGATACCTAGACCAAGACCCAGACCATTTTTGTTTTCGTGAACGTATCATTATTCTGCACCTGACCAAGACCAAGACCTAGACCCAGACCCAGACCTAGACCCAGACCAAGACCCAGACCAAGACCTAGACCTAGACATAGACCAAGACCAAGACATAGACCTAGACCTAGACATAGACCATTTTTGTTTTCGTGAACGTATCATTTGTTTCTCCAAACCTAGACCTAGATCCAGACCATTTTTATTTTTTTTTACATTTATCCATTATCGAGTTTTTCTTCCAACTTCATATTATCAGCATACTTTGCCATCATAGTAATATAATGAATTGCTTTATACAAATCTTCATCATTGTATCCATGTTTCTTACCATAACGATGAATATACTTAATTATATTACCTTTAAGATAATCTAAAGTTTCTGCATTTGACATAATATATTCTACCACTTGAACACCACCAGAATAATGATTTTCATATGTAGTGTCAATATGATTCTTTGCTTCTTTCATAAACTCTTTTTCGTTGTATTTGTAATCTATCATTACAGTTTCCTCCCAGCGCCTTGTTTTAGATCTTCTTTAGTTACCATCATAATTAAATCGTCACTTCCCTTTATCGTTTAGGTATTCTATCCACTCAGACATATTCTACTCCACTGTATGAATTGCTAGGACAATGGCAACAGATGCACCAAGACCAACTAGCATTTTTAAGAAGTCTTTACCGATCAACGGAAACACCGATTTGAATTTGTATTCACCATTGCTCATGCTCGATATTGCAAGTTCACGACCACACAACAAACCGACGAATACCCACGTCGTGCTCATTGGAATGTCACCAAAAATCTTATATTCCTTGAAGAATAACAGTATCAAGAAATATGTAAAGTCGATGATTGTTGCCGATCTGACGTATGTAGTGTGTTTCTTAGTTAGGATGATCTTTTGGATCTTACCACCACCCTCGGAAAACATCCACGCTAATCCGAGAACCAGGATACAAGACAACCACAACAAGACATCAATGGGAACTTCACGCGGCAAGAATACAGCAAAATTAGCCACATCATGACTCAACCACGTATACCATAGTAACATTGTGGAAAACCATTGTGCAACGTACCAGTATTTTTTATGGTTCTCTTCTACTGGTTTGCGTTCATCTAGTAATCTCGTGATCAAGATCCACAAACCATAAGCCACAACGGCAGCAAACGCATAACCAATGATGGATTTCATTAGTACCTTTTGCATAATGATAGCCGAAGCGAATGCACTAAGCACAAGAAAACTAGTGCTCACTGGTACGCCTATGCGAGTGAGTAACACCAACACTGCTGGTGCTAGTGCGTGATACCACTGAGGCTCAGTGAATGGTATCTTGTCAAGTCTGCCGTATGATATATCACCACCATTGATGTACCAGCCATACCATAGTGTACCAACCAAAACGGTTGATGCACAAAACCACATTGTAGTCCAGTGTACTCTGGCTCTATTTGAAGCGATCCAAGTTCCTAGTGTCTGCACACTATCGTTGGCAACCACTGAGTAGCTGGCCAAGATTATTCCAACAGTCATCCATAATGTCATTCATCATCATCCTATATTATTACTCATACAAAGAACGAATAGCTCGTTCACCGCTCCCTATGATGTTACCCAAAACAGCAGGCCCGCAACTGCTGCGATGACAATTGCCACGACAAAAATGGCAAACGCGATTTCCCGCACTACCAGCTCCACAATGCCTTGTGATCTAAAATCCATACTAGACTCCTTTGATTGCGATATATATGAGAGGTGCGAATGTACACAGGAACATGAACACCAGTGCCAACCAACCAATGTAGAACCCAAACAAAAGTCTCATTCCACTGTCCTTATTTTTCATAATTAAATTCATCCTCTAACCACCACATAATTATATCATTGTCTATCACAGTCGTTTGAGTAAACACGTTTTCAAAAATCGCCAAGTCTACTTCACGAGTAGTGCGTGGATATTCTCTATCATATAATAGAAGATTGACAGGTTCTCTACACACCGACCACACTCTCGATTCAATCATGCTGTGCATTACATTCCGTCTATGCATAGGATTCATCTCAACTGCTTCCATTTTTCCATCCTAACAAGACACCAGACCACTTGCCGATGATACGATTGTGATTTTGCGCTTATGCATTGGTTCATTACAGTTTCCTCCCAGCGCCTTGTTTTAGATCTTCTTTAGTTACCATCATAATTGGACCCTTATTGTATGCCGGAACCATAGCATAATTATCATTGCAGAAATCTGCTTTGCTTGTATCTGAATTTTTTGTACCATTCGCTGGAATACTATTTGATAGTGGTGCAAATGAAACTGTAGAATAATCAGGAAAAGTGTTAGGTGAGCCTAACACTTTCTTTCGTTTCTTGATTTGTTCTGGAAGTAGACCACGTTTCTTCAGCCATTTGTGATGATTCATTCTGACTCCATAAGAAAATAATGTCCCATTATACCAGATAATGGGACATATGTCAATCTTTATTCTTGTTCAAAGTGCCAGAATTTAGGTTCTAATGTTATTATATCAACATCAATACCTACTTTCATTAGATCATCACGAAAACTGTTTAGTGATTCTATTTTGTTGGAAGATATTGATAATCTACGATCAGACTTATTAACAGCAATATGCGGTGTTGCGCTTGTAGGCAACACCGCATTTTGAACTTTAGAACAATCAACACCCATATCATTTAGTGAAGATCTCAATTTCTTATATGGATAAAATTCCATACTACACCTCTGGTTGTGTTAAACAAAACTTCGATGAATCACTTTCTGCTTTATTACAAAGTTCTGTCCACGTTATCATAGAACACCCATTAAAATGAATGATGTCTGATTCAGATAGACCATGTTCTCTAGCTACTTTATTAGCATAACTATTTGCTAAAGTGATAGTTGGAAGTGCAGAACATTCTTCATATGCACTTTTAACATAGTAAGGACTTTCATATAGATTGCTATATGCTTGCATAAAAGACACTCTATATTCAGAACAAGAATATTCTGCACTGCGGAACTTAGTAATCACTACTGCTGCATCTTTAGACATTTATATTTCTCCATCATAAGAACATTATTATTATAGTAAATATAGAACACATTGTCAAGCACTAATTCTGTGATGTAAATACACTTTCTTCATTGTTATTATATCTTCTAAATTGTTCTTTTGCCCAATTAGTCTTTTTTAGTTGTATAGTTCTTAGCTTTAGTCTTTTTGTTTTAACACGAGTGTAAATATATTTTTTCTTTTGTGGTTTATTTACAACTATACGATTTCTTTCTAACATTATATCTTCTTTGATTGGAATGTCTTGTTTTTTAATCGGTTTATTAACTATAACAGTATTATCTTCTTTAATTGGAATGTCTTGTTTTTTAATCGGTTTATTAACTATAACAGTATTATCTTTTATAGTATCAGTATTCTTTTTTAATAAAAGATTTGAAATTAAATACCAAGCAAAAAACATTATAAGAATTAAGACAACATAAATCATTACCTGTTTTATGAAGTTTAAAAGGGTATTCATTCGTTTCTCCTGATTAGATTTTTAGTGCTTTGAATATGAATGAAATTAACCAAGATGCAGCAATACCACCACCAATTGCCATCCACATATACTTTTCTACTTGTACCATCTTTTGGTTAAGTGCGGAAAAATGATTTCTAGTTTCATCTCTCACTGTTTTAATTTCCTTGAGAACTTTCTCCTCAGTGCTCTCAATAGTATTGTAAACTTCTTGTATTTTGTCCTCGTGTTCTTTTCTTCTGCTTTCTACCATCTTGAATAAGACCTCTGAATCTTTTTCTTGCTGGAGTAATCTTTGATCATGAACAGCAATAATTTTATTCAAGTCATTTGCAATCTCTGTCAGTTTATTGATAGAATCCTCAATTCTATCTTGCCGTTTATCAGACTCTGACATATTAGATTAACCTTTTAATATCTGTCTTAATGGTTTACCATTACCTTGTAATCTTTTAATCATTGCAAGTATAACGGGATTGGATTTTCTCGTTTTATTTCTATGTTTTCCCGGCTCTCCACTACCAGGCGATCCATCTTTATCCACACCTATTCCTGCTACTTCTCCACCACCTACATTATTAGCTGGAGCATCTTCATATATTTTCTTCATCGCCTCTTCCTATTTTTCTTAGTTTATTTATTATTTCTTGATCCATAGAAACCATATTAGTGTCAATGATTTTTTCATCACCAACATTATAAAGTCTTTCGGGTAAAATGTTTAAAAATATGAGAAATGGTTTTATATATTCTAATCTGGATTTTAACTTTAAAAACAATATTTTTGCTGTTATCTCAGCACCAAAACAATTATTAAGAACGATGATATGATTGAGTATTAATCTCTCTTTCAAATCATCATTCTTAACATATCTTGTAATCAGCTTCTTTATATATTTTATTCTTTTTAGGTCATCAAAGAAATCTTCTGTGGAACTATATTCATAGTTATCATAATGTGAAGCACAGAATAGAATAAAATTCTTATCATTTATAACTTCTATATTCATTAATACGAATCTAATGTAATTCTTTTCCAAGTATTTGTAGAGATACAGATATAAAGATATGATGAATCATACTTCACTTCACCTGCTAATCCTGATGCGGTAGAATTAGCAGGTGCTGAATTTGATAAAGTAATATTTGCAGCCACTGTAGATAATGCAACTGTTCGGGTTGAAGGTGTTCCAGTTGGATCACGAACAATTAAAAATCTATCAGTGCTTGCAACATTAGCGGCAACCGATAATTCAGATGTTTTTTTCGCCGTATTTGCCATTAATATAAACTCCTATTAGCTATCTGGTAGTTCTGAATCATCCGCTGCATCGCCAGCAATGGAACTTGATGCAACAAGAGTTTCATACTGAATACGACCTGCACGACCACCAGTTCCTACTGTTCTTAGAACCCAACCAGTATGTGCTACACCTTGTGATCCACCAACAACTGCACTTGCAGTAGCAGTTTCACCAGTAAGTGTATGGCCTGTTTCTGAAAGACCAGGAGTTAGATCTAATTGTGAACCAGAGTTAGTTTCTGCGATTCTAATACCAGTAGAGTTAGCTGCTACAATGTGATAATCAGTACCACTTGTAAGTTCTGTAATTGCAGTATTATCACCAGTAACAGAATAAGTTATAATATCATTTACTTGAAGAACATTTGATGCGATTTGAATGAAACCATCGGCTCTTTTAAGAGAGTGTCCTGTTTCAGAAGAACCAGCAGTTAGGTCGATGTTTGCACCACCACTAACAGTAGCAAGAGCTATTTCACTTGTGTTGGCAAAAGAAACAAAGAATGTTGTAGCATCTGTAAGACCGCCAATAGCAGTATTACTAGCAGCAACTGAATAAAGAAGAGCATCGCCTACTGAATAAGGATTAGATGAAATTGCGATAGTTTCAGCAGTAGCATCCACAGCACTTGATGCGTTAATACCGGCACTTTCATCAAATAATGCAGTGTTTGCATTAATTGCAATCGCAGAAGGTGCTGCAACAGCAACTGTTGGAGATGATTCGTATGAAGAACCACCAGCAGTGATATTTACAACTCCAATACTACCAGTAGCATTTGCTTGTGCGTTTGCTGTTGCAGAAGCACCACCACCACCAGAAACAGTAACAGCCGCGTTTGCGGTATAACCAGAACCACCATCTGTGATTATGATTGCAATCACATTTGCAGATTCAATACCAACTTCTGTTGTATCTACACCAAACACATCATTTGCATCTGTGTTAACATGTGATTGCGAAATAAAGATTGGACCTTCTTGTAGTGCATAGTTATTACCTGCATTTACAACAGTAACAGCATCACCAAGTTTACCAGCATCAACGTGACATACAGTATCACTTGTAATTGAGATGATTAAATATTTTTTATTGTTCGCAGTGATGTAATCGCCAAGTTCTGCTTCAGTCGTGAAACCCGTAGTTGTTCCGGTGACTTTACCATTAGCGGCAATTGCTACTGTGCCTGTAGATGTTTTATCATCTTTTGAGCCCCATAGTGGCATTTGTTTACTCCTTAATTAAATTTTAGGTTCTATATCTATTTATACTATTTTTAAACTAACCTTGCTACAGGACCAGGACCAGCAGTTACAGACATATTATTATTGGAATCTCTCATTGGATCAAACTGATTGCCATAAGAGGCACCAACGGTGCCCCTTATTTCAGTCCTCACTTTTTTTTTGAGGTATCTTCTTTTTCTTCAGCAGCAATAAGTCTAGCTAAAAGATCTGCTTCCTTCATAGACAAATTTTTCTTGGATTGCAATCTAGCAATAATAACATCTCTTTTTGTAGTTGCACCATCACCACCGTGTTCAATAGATTTGGTTCCCTTTGTATTCATCTTATCTAAATATGATTGCATCTTTGGTGAGACTTCTGGTTCTTCAGACAAACCTTCAGCAGATTCTTCAATAGATTCCTCCAAGGCAGGTAGAAACTCTTCTTCATAGATCCAAAGAATATTTTCCTCAGTGAGTTCTCCTACATGGAAATTTTCGTCAAGGAACTCTTCAAAAAGTTCGATAACTTGTTCTTCTGTTAAGTTCATTGTTGTGTTCCTTGTTGTGTTCCTTGTTTATTAATTTTGTGGATCAAATAATGATTTTATCCAACTTCTAGTAGGAGCCCGTCTAGTAGGAGCCCGTCTAGTAGGAGCCCG
>TARA_R110002096_G_scaffold171490_2_pt1 | contig 19688 bp, 15 predicted proteins | sample TARA_R110002096 | Tara Oceans TARA_R110002096 (sample SAMEA4397295) | marine metagenome | biome: Polar Biome; feature: [DCM] deep chlorophyll maximum layer (ENVO:01000326); material: water (ENVO:00002006), including particulate matter (ENVO:01000060) such as... | depth 35 m
TCTGATTTAGTTCTAAGAACTTCACTTGTCACAACGACAAGTGAGCTCGAGGCTCTTCGCGGGGCGTGGGGGCAGCTGCTAGCGAGTAGCGCGACCAACGAAGTGATGCAAGGGCCCCTTTGGCTTATCAATTGGTGGCGTGTCTATGGGCCGGTGCAGGGGCGAGAGCTTTGCACCTTGGCAATGTATGATGGCGATCGCCTTGTGGGCCTTGCGCCCCTGTGCCGGCGAAGTGTCGGGAGATTTGGGCTTCGGCGAGTTGAGTTTATGGGCTCGGGCGAAGAAGAAGAGCATGAGACATGTTCTGAGTATATTGGCCTGCTCGCAGCCGAGGGCTACGAGCAATCGGTTGCCGATGCGTTTGGGCTTGCCCTCAAGAATGACTCGCTAGCTCCCTGGGATGAAATCGATTTCATAGCCATGAGCAGTGAAGCGGTGATTTCCTCGCTTCTAACGCGGGCGATGGGCAAAGCCACGGTGTACGAAATTACTGGTGGCGCACCATTTGTCACCTTGCCAGCGTCTTGGGATGACTATCTCGCGTCTCAGTCGTCGTCGCGCCGCTACCTCATTCGCCGATCGCTGAAGGAGTGGGGAAAGTGGACGGGGGCAGCTCCAACACTCTGCAAGGTCGAGCGCGAAGAGCAGCTTGATGAGGCCTTTGACATGCTCGCGGCACTTCACGAAGAGCGTTGGCAAGAGGTCGGGCACAGCGGCGCTTTTGCGTCGCCACTGTTTTGTGATTTTCATCGCCAGACCATGCGCGATTTGTTTCGCGAAGGAGCGCTGTGGCTAAACTGGCTTGAGGTCGAAGGCAAACCGGTCGCAGCGACGTACAGCATCATTTGGAACAATCAAGTTCGCTTCTACCAAAGTGGAAGGAAGCTAGATTTGCCAAGTAAAGTGCGCGCTGGATTGGTTATCCATGCCTGCGCAATTCGCGAATCAATCGAGGCGGGTTACAGCCAATACGATTTTCTCGCAGGAACCACGCGCTACAAAATGCAGCTTGCCGACAACGTTCGCCCCCTGATGCGACTCTCCTTGTCTAGGCCATCGCTGCGAAGTCGGGCTCAGAAATTGAGTTCGGCAGGCATTGGGGTTGGCAAATTGGTCCGCAATCAAGTGCGCAGCCGGCTCGAGAAACGCTAGAGCAATCTGTGATGGATGTTGGGCTTGGGCTCCCAATACCGCGGTCACGCCAAAGAACTGCGGTGTAGGTTCGACACCTTCCGCAATGAGTACGCTGCTCCTGGGATGGGAACTAGACTTGGGATGAGCGGCAGGCAAGACTTAGAGTATGGCCGGTATCCGAAGTCTGCTTCTACCTATTCTCTCGTCGTCGATCCTCGCGTGCGGGGGGTCGGTGACGAATACCAATGGTGGCGACGGCGGTTCGAGGGACGACGATGGAGGCTTTACAGAGCAGCCACAAACGTCGTGTGAGCCAAGCGAAGATGAGGGCCCGCGATTTTACGTTGTGTCCGACGGCGACGATGACGGCGGCGATGGCAGCGAAGCATCGCCTTGGGGCTCGATTGCCCACGCGATTGAGAATATTTCGGACGGCTCGACTCTTCTGGTCGGGCCCGGAACTTACAACGGCGCCATCCGTATGGATGCGCAATTTGCCGAGGGCGTGGTGGTCCGTGCCGAACCTGCCTATCAAGCACGGCTGCGCAATGACGACGCGGTGATTTCAATCTACGAGGGCCAGGGCATTACCATCAGTGGTTTTGATATTGCCCACGATGGGCCCGGTGCGGGGCCCCTGTTAATCCATATTCAAGATCTTATCGGTGATAGCGGCGGTGCGGATGCTGTGAGTAGGATTGTTCTTAGGAATAATATTATCCACGATAGTTACAATAACGACCTGCTCAAGATCAATAATGGTGCGCGCGACATTTTGGTGGAGCGCAATGTCTTCTACAACCAGCAGGGCACCGACGAACACATCGATGTCAATAGCGTTGCTGATGTGACCATTCAGGACAATATTTTCTTCAACGACTTTGAGGCATCCGGGAGAGACAACGACGAAGATACGTCGAGCTTTATTGTTATCAAGGATTCAAACGGCGACAACGATTCGTACGAGGGGTCGGAGCGCATTGTCGTGCGACGCAACGTCTTTGCGAACTACCAGGGCAGCGGCGGCGCAAACTTCTTACTCGTTGGTGAGGATGGTAATCCGTATCATGAGGCGGTAGAGGTGCTCTTTGAGAACAACTTGCTCGTCGGCAATAGTGGCAGCGAAGTGCGAGCGCCTCTCGGAATCAAGGGCGGTCGCGATATCGTCTTTCGTCACAACACAGTGGTCGGCGATATGCCCGGAGCCGCATTTGCGTTTCGATTTAATCAAGAGGGTGACAACCCCACCAATCAGAACATTTCGCTCTACAACAATATCTGGTCGGATCCGACAGGGAGTATGGATGACTTCTCAGATACGCCAGAAGGCGAGACCGAGAACTTCACGATCGATAATAATCTGTACTGGAACGGTGGGCAGACGATTCCAATCGGAGACGATCTTATCAACCACAGTGACGATGCCGCGGCCGTAAACGGCGACCCACAAATTGCAAATACGCCAATCCCGATGCCAACTTGGCTGGAAGATGAAGGTCGCTTTGCCGATGGGTCTGGAGACATCTGCCTTGCGTTCGAGCGCATGGTCGAGAGTTATGGGCTGCCGGCGAGCGATGGGGCAGCCACAGGGGCAGCGCGCGCTGATCAGGCTCCAGAGACCGATATTCTTGGAAAGCGACGCTCCGGGGCGATAAGCATCGGCGCCGTCGAGCCCTAATTTTGGTCGAGTACCCAAATTCGCGTCGTCACGCGCTACAATGACCACAGGATGGTTGTACTCGCCAAGATGGGGGCAATGGTTGCGTTTGCAACGCTCTTTGTTGGGTGTCGATTTGGCGACTTCACAGAAGACGCTGGTCCTGTCGATGCAGCCATAATCGATGCGGCCCCACCAGTCCCCGACGCTCCTCCAATCGTTCCCGACGCAGCGCTTCCCGACGCTGGAGTTCCCGATGCCGCAGGCCCCGATGTCGCGCCATCCGATGCTGGTCCACATTCGATCGATCCGCTGGCCAACGGGCTAAGCACATTAATCGGGGATAGCGCAGCGGGCTTTCTAAACGGCAGTCGAGAATTCGCACTGCTCAGCAATCCGGTCAACGTGCTCGTTGGGCCAAGTGGCGATGTCTTTGTTGCCGACTTTGGCAACAAAGCGATTCGGCAGGTCTCTCCGACCGGTGAAACCAGCACACTGGTACGGCAAGCTGGGTTTAATCGTCCGTTTGGCATGGTCTTTACATCGGGCGGCGACTTCTATGTTCAGACCGATCGCAGCAGTCTTGATGCTGACACCGGCGCTCTTTGGCGCGTTGCCATGGATACGGGCGTGGCAACGTTGGTGCTCGACGACTCGGGGCGCTGGCGCGGCCTTGCGGCGCTTAGCGATGGTCGGATCGCGGTGGGCGATGCCACAGGGTTCACGATCAAAATTTTTGATCCCGTACTTGAAACCGTTACCGCTTTGGCAGGTGAAGAGGGCGTTGCGGGATTTGGAAACGGCACCGGCGCTGGGGCGCACTTCAATATAATTCGAGACGTCGTTGCAACAAGCGGCGATGTGCTCTTCGTGTCCGACTCCGGAAACAATCGCATTCGACGTGTGACCCTAGACGGCGTGGTAACGACTGTGGCCGGCAACGGGATTGCCGCAAGTACCAACGGCGTCGCGCTGGCATCAAGTGTCAATCGTCCTTCAGGGCTGGCGTTGGCTGGCGATGATGTCTTGTACATCGGAGAGTTTAATAGCGGGATGATTCGCAAACTCGTAGGCAACGTACTTACGACCGTTGCAGGAAGCGTTCCTGGGCACACGGACCATGTCGATCCGCTGCAGGGGCGATTCTTCTCGGCAGAGGGCATCGACTTTGTGGCGCCCAATCTCTACAGCTCCGATGGCAATGCAGGAGGCGACGAGCCCTTTCACAGAGTTCGTCGCATCGTGATTGTTGCCGAGTAACGCAGCTCGCTAGCGGCAGTCGCTAGACCGAGAACATCGCGTCCATGTAGTCGGCAATGCGCTCGGCTGATTTGCCATCCCAGAAGCGTGGAATGCGCCCAGAGGGCTCTGCGGCGATGCTCGCCTTCCAGGCTGGCATAATCGTCTCACGGCGGATGCCTGCCAGGACGTTTGTACCTTCCTCGACGGTAACTGGGCGCTCGGTGTTTTCCCTAAGCGTCACGCAGCGCACTCCAAGCACTGTCGTCTCCTCTTGAATGCCGCCGCTATCGGAGAGCACAACCTTTGCTCCGGCCATTAGGCGCATGAAGTCGAGGTAGCCGACTGGGCCCGTGAGATGCCAGCGCGACGCATCCATCTCGATGCCGGCCGCCTCGATTCGGGCGCGGGTTCGCGGGTGCACGGGAAAGACCAGAGGAACGTCTTCTTTCGCGATGTCGTCAAGAACGCCGATGATGTGCGCAAGCTGCTCGGGCTCGTCGACGTTGCTTGGCCGATGGAGAGTGACAAGTCCATAGCCGCCCTCCTTAAGGCCAAGAGTCGTGAGGATCTCCGAACTCATCGCCTTCTCTTTGGCTGCGAGAAGCGTGTCGATCATGACGTTGCCAACAAAGGAAATCTTCTCGGCTTTCACGCCTTCCTTGGCAAGGTTCACATTGCCTGCGGGGTCGGAGACAAAGAGCACATCGCTTAGGCAATCGGTGACTTTGCGATTGAGCTCTTCTGGCATCTCATCATCAAAGCTTCGAAGGCCGGCCTCGACGTGAATCACAATGGGGCGATCGCGAGTGCCGCGTGTGCAGTTGAAGGGCTCTTTTAGGCGAAACTTTGAGGTGACAAGCGAGCACGCAACAGTCGAGTTGACATCGCCAACAACCAGGACGACATGCGGCTGTTCATCTTCAAGAACCTTTTCAAAGAGGGTCATCACCGATGCGGTTTGCTGGGTATGGGTTCCGGAACCGACTCCTAGATCAATGTCGGGGCGGGGGATGCCAAGCTCGTCGAAGAAGACTTTGGAGAGCGCGTCGTCGTAGTGCTGGCCGGTGTGCACAAGCTTGGTCTCAAAGCGCGCATTGGCACCAAAGGCGCGCATGATGGGCGCAATTTTGGGAAAGTTGGGGCGAGCTCCGGCGACGCAAATTACTTTGATTGGCACATGCCAAGTGTACTAGCGCTCTTGGCGAAAATCTTTGATTCGCCAAACCCGAATTTGCGACTTTGTGGGCGCGGTACTTGAGCCAGGCAGCGTCGGCAACGTAGCCGTTCACTAGCTCCGGCTGCGATTCTTGGCTATCGCCTCGGCGTAGATGTCTTGGTAGCCCGCCACAATAGTTGGCCAATGGCGTTCTTGCTCGACATAGGTGCGGGCGTTTGCCGCCCGGCGCCGGCGTTCGTCGGGGTTCTCTAGGGCATCGATCGCGACACTTGCGAGTTCGGCCGAATCGCCTGGGGTGAAGGTGTAGCCGGTGTCGCCTGGGCGAACCAACTCGCGCATCGCCTGGGTGCTGCTCAGCATGACCGGGATGCCCAAGGCCATTGCCTCCAAAGGCTTGAGCGGAGTCGTGAGCTCGGTGGTACGCGTACTAATGCGCGGGTAGACCATAAGGTCGACTACCGAATACATATCCTGAACGACTTCGTGGGGAACACGGCCGGTAAAGGTCACAAGGTTAGATAAATTCTTAGAACGCACTAGCTCGTGCAAGTCGGCCTCAAGCGCATTGCCGCCACCGGTAATCATCAGGTGGGCATTGGGGATTGCTTTGGCGATCGCAGGCATCGATTCGATTAGTGTTTCAAGCCCCTCGTAGGGCTGAAAGGCACCGATGTAGCCGAGCACGGTCTTGTCGTGCAGACTCCATTTCTCGAGTACCGATTGCACGGGTGGTTGGCTTTTAAAGAGCGAGCTCTCGACGCCATTGGGGATTACATGTAGCTCGGTCTTCTTGCCAATGCGCGGTGCAATCTCGGCTCGAAGTGCCTCGCAAATCGCGACAACGCAGTCGGCCTTCTTAAAGAGGATTGTCTCCAGAGCTTTTGCCCCGCGGTAGGGCAGCGACTCGTACTCCCATTTTCCTCGGTCCACAGATGCGTTCTCCCAAAGGTCGCGAACTTCATAGACCAGGGGAAGTTTGTATTTGCGAGCAACGCGAAGTGCTGGCAGGCCAACAAGCACAGGCGAGGCTGCGTGAATAACGTCTGGTCGAAACTCGCGAACGGCAGCGTCGATTGTTTTGGCTAGCGCGTGCATCATTCCAAGTTCGCGAAGCCCCGTGCGCCTCTCGGGTTGGCTGGGAGTGCGCAGATACGTGCGGCCATCGATCACCTCGCGAAGCGACTCACCATTGGGATGCTGGGCGGAGGTTGCAACGTCGCAAATCATGCCGAGCTCTTCCTGGCAGCGCATGATGTAATTTGCCCGGATGCTGTATCCAGAAAGATTGGGCAGGGAGCTATGCAATACGTGAAGGACTCGCACGTCTTGATCGTCACGTGTTAGACCTTCGAACACAATCGTTAGGAGCGCTCGATTTCGCGCAGCGCCAACGCATCATGAAAATCGCACACGTCTTGGGTTCGTTGGGGATGGGAGGCGCCGAGCGTGTGGCGCTTGACCTCGCTACTGCACAGCGCGCAAAAGGGCACGAGGTCATGGCAATTTCGCTATCTGGAGATGCCGCGGGTGGCCCGCTGGCCGAGGCGTTCGCCGACGCGCAGGTGCCTGTGCACATTGTCGCCAAGAGGCCAGGGTTGGATTGGACGCTGCCTCCTCGGGTGGCTCGCGAGCTTCGCCGCCTGCACATTGACGTTGTGCACACCCACAATACGCAACCTCTGGTCTATGCCGCCGCCGCCGCAAGAGTGTCGGGCCACGTCGTCGTACACACCAAGCACGGCGAAGGCCATTTGGTGAGCCGGGCCGGGCGAATACTGCGCCGCTTTGGCTCACCTTTCGTTCACAGCTTTGTCGCGGTCTCTAAGAAAACCGCTGAGCATGCTCGTGAGCAGTGGGCCTATCCGCTGCCAAGTCGCATACAGGTCATCACAAACGGAATTCGGCTGGATGTGCATTGTCCCGATTCCGAGGCGCGTCGCGAGGTTCGCCGTGAACTTGGTATATCGGAAACCGCTTGGGTGGTTGGCACCGTCGGCCGATGCGATGCGAATAAAAACCAAGCGGCACTCATTCGCGCTTTGCAAGGCTCACTCTCGTCAGACGTGCACGTGCTCGTGGTTGGCGATGGCGACCAAATTGGCAATCTTAGAGAAGCGCGGGAACGCAGTTCGCACAAAGAGTCGATTCACATACTCGGTCGTCGCAACGATGCCCATCGCATCATGGCGGCGCTGGACGTCTTTGCACTGCCCTCGCTAAGCGAAGGCTTGCCGCTTGTGATTCTCGAAGCGATGGCTACGCAAGTTGCGATTGTGAGTACGAACGTCGGTGGGATTCCAAAAGTTATCGAGTCGGGCGAAACTGGCCTCCTGGTCCCGCCATCCGATGATGCGGCAATGCGGAGAGCGCTTCTTCGTCTGCAAAGCGATCGAGAAGAAGCCGCGAGACTGGCTCTCGCAGGACGCGCGTTGGCGCAGCGCGAGTACTCCTCCGAACGCATGGCAGACGAATACTTGGCGCTCTATCGGGCAGCGCTCAAAACGTCGTAATCGCGAAGCGGTGTCCATCGGCGGGCGCAGACGTGCCGCGCAATTACGGCGCGCAGCTGTTGGCGCAGCGGCCCTCGTGGCACTGCATCTCGAAGGCACATTCATCCGGTTGGGATGGGTTTGGTGGCGGCGGGCACGTGACGGCTTGGCAGTTTTTTGTGCGCCACGAAGAGAGCCAAGCTCGGTACGATTGGTTGTAGACCCCGAGGCTTGTCGGCGCATTGCAACAGCCGTTCTCCGTGGGCAGGGTATTTCCGATGCAGTCATCGGCCGTCGTGCACGCGAGCGGGTCGGGGCTGTCGACGGCGCCAAAGTAGCCATCGTTCATCGTCGTGAGAGGGACGCGCTTTCCCTTGCAGGCTCCATCGACACACGTAGCGATCGTTTTGTGCGTCGGCTTTGCACAAGAGTAGACATCGCACTTCTCGCCGTCGTCGGCGGTGCACCGGGCCGTGTTCTCCGCACGAAACGCTTGGTACTCCGCTTCAACGTAGACATTGGTGCACTCGCAACCTTGCCCACAGCAATTGCCAGGGGACTCACAGCTAACTCTGCACTCGCTATCGCTAGAGCAGGTGTACACCTGATCGGTTGGTGGCTTGGCCGCAATGGTCTCGCCATCGCCTTTGTCTTTCCCGCAGCCGCTAAGCATTAGTAGCAGCAGGGCCGCACAGCCTGTCCAAACTCTCATTACGGCGATGGTAGCAGGCTTGGTTGTTCGCGATCGATATGAGGACAGAGTTGCCGGAACTCATGTGCGGGTTTGGAAGCACAGAAACGACCACTGCCGTTTTCTGGCAGACTACCGGCATGACAATAGGCACGTCGAAACACAATGATCTAAAAGCCGTCTTCATAAACTGCACGATTAAAAAAACTGCAAGCGGCTCACACACTCAAAAGCTGATGAATCGAGCAGCAGGCGTTATGCGTGCCGAGGGCGTCAATGTTGAGATGATTCACGCCCTTGATCACAAGATCGCGTTTGGCATGGCGAAGGATCTATCTGACGATGGACAGGGCGGTGACGATTGGCCAAAGCTCCAAGCTAAAATTGTTGACGCCGATATTCTCGTGCTTGGAACCCCAATCTGGCTTGGAGTGAAATCGAGTGTCGCCACCTTGGTGGTTGAGCGAATGTACGCCTATAGCGGAGACCGAAACGCCAAAGGGCAATTTGTGTACTACGGCAAGACTGCCGGCGTTCTTGTAACTGGCAACGAGGATGGAGCCAAGGCGGTGGCGATGGATGTGCTCTACGCCATGGCGCACATAGGTTTCACAATTCCTCCTGCAGCCGATGCTGCGTGGCTAGGGGAAGCTGGGCCCGGCGCAAGCTACGGCGACGTTGAGTTTGATGGCAAGCCTGTTAACGAAGATGGAACCCCTGCTGGGTACGACAACGAGTTTACAAACAGAAACACCACCTTCATGGCATGGAATCTGATGCACATGGCTCGCTTGCTAAAAGACGCTGGCGGTTTCCCATCAAATGGAAATCATCCAGATACTTGGACCGAGGTTACAAATGCCCGGGATCAAGATCCGGAGCTAGGTTGAGATTGTAAGATTACAGGCTCTGCACGACCAGCAGCCGCGCCTATGCGGCTGGGGACGTTTGTTCGAAGTGGCAGTTCACGCATGCCCGAGACGCCATGGCTCGCATCGTGATTCAGAACGCACTGTTCTATGGCCGCAAAAACACATTGCGCTTGTCGCGAAAATTCTAACGTGGATTCTTAAAATTCGCAGGTGAGGGTAGTGCCCCTGCTGTTCTCTTAGAGCCTCTAAGAGAAATACGGATAAGCCACGGCGATCGCCACGAAGAGCGCGCCAATAATGATTAGCCCAATAGCTGCAGCTGCGAAGCGAGTCCGCTTATGACGCGTCTCTTCGACGAACTCGTCCTTAGCAACCTTGGAGATCTTGCCTTGCTTCGAAGTAGTTTGCATATTCATACTTAGAAGCTTTGCAGCTTTGGGGCCAGCGACCGCCCCTTCGCAACACTGGTGCGATGGCTGGTGCTAGCCAGAATGGGCGGACCTCTGTGTCACACTGTGCACAAGTGCCACATGAGAGGGGGGCCCCACTCACGCGACCAAACGTAGTAAGATTTAGGTGATTCACTTAGATCTCAGTAGCCTAAGACTCTAGACGAAAGAATCAGATGCAAAGAAAACGGCGAACCCCTAGATAGGAGCGTAATCCTCCAGATTGGAGGCAGCCAACACTCTGTAACCTTATGAGCGTTGAGCCGTAGTACTCAGTATGGACAAGGACCTCTATCTTGATCGCATCGGTTGGCGTGGGCCTACCCGGCCCGATTTGGAGTGCCTTGAGGGCCTGTGCAAAGCGCAGCTAACGTCGGTTCCTTTCGAGAACTTTGACATTCATCTTGGTGTAGAGATACGCCTCGACGCGCCAAGCCTCTATCGAAAAATCGTCAGAAGGCGACGAGGTGGTTTTTGCTACGAGCTCAATGGGCTCTTTGCTTGGCTGCTGCGCGAGGTCGGATTTTCTGTTGAACTTCTCTCTTCTCGAGTGATGCGCAAAGGCGGCCTGGGAGCCGAGTTCGATCACATGGCACTTCGGGTCTGGTGCGAAGGCAAGCCCTTCCTTGTCGATGTCGGATTTGGCGATGGTTCGACGTTGCCACTGGCCCTCGAAGTTGGCTCGTCTCGTTGCGATTCCGAGGCGACCTATCGTCTCGATTCTGTTGCGGGCCAGATGCACTACCAAGTACTGCGACCCGATGGCGAGGTTAAGGGCTACGAACTTTCCCATGTCTCGCGAGAGGTCTCAGAGTTTGAGTCGATGAGTCGTCATCACCAAAGCAGTGCACGCTCGTGGTTCACAAAGTCCAGGATTTGCGTATTGCGAAGCGAGGTCGGCACGATTTCTCTTATCGATGGCGTCTACAAACGCGGGGGCGATACTGTCGCAACGCTGGACTCCGATGGTGAGTACTTGCAGACGCTTCGCAGCGTCTTTGGAATCGATCTGCCAAGGATGCCGCACAATGCGTCCGAGCAAGGGCTACAGAAGCTTCGCCTACAGGGGCTGGTTTGGCAGGAGCGCGCCCAGCGGGCTCTCGCGATGCTTGGCCAGCGTCGCTTGCTACCCCAGTAGAGCCTCGGGTTCTCGGTACTCGCATTGGCGGGCTCTGGTAGCCTTGCCGCATGGCTACGCGAGATCCGCTTGAGGTGATGATCACCGTTGATGTTGAAGCTTGGCCCCGATGCGAGGGCTGGAAGCTCGATGGGTTGGCTGGCGACCTTGCTCGCGACATCTATGGCAAGACGCCCGATGGTGAGTTTGGCATCAAGTACCAAGTCGACTTGCTAAAGCGGCACGGGCTTAAAGGGGTCTTCTTTGTCGAAGCGCTGATGGCTTGTGAGATTGGCATTGCTCCACTTGCCAAGATTGTCTCTGATATTCAAGACGCCGGCTCCGAAGTACAGCTGCACATTCACACCGAGTGGTTTGAGAAAATGTCTGAGCCTCTGCTTGGAGAAACTCGGGCCTACAATATTCGAGAACTCCGTTTTGACGACCAAGTTACGGTTATTGAAAAAGCCCTTGAGAATTTGCGAGCCGCCGGAGCGCACGGTGTTAACGCCTACCGCGCAGGCAACTTTGGAGCAGATTTTCAAACCCTTGAAGCACTTGTGAAGTGCGGCATCCAATACGACTCAAGCTACAACTACTCGTATCTTGATAGTGAGTGCGGCCTTGATATTGGCGAGATGATGGTCCAGCCAAGGCAGGTGGAAGGGCTTTGGGAGTATCCGGTTTCGAGTTTTCGCGACTACCCCGGTCACTATCGCCCAGCCCAGCTTTGCGCTGTCTCTGCGTTCGAGATGCAGGCAGCCATGCAAGAGGCCTACGAGCAAGAGTGGCGAAGCTTCGTCCTTGTTTCACACTCCTTCGAGCTACTCCGCGATCGCAAACTGCCGCAAAACTTCGCACACGCAGACTGGTCGGTAATCCGCCGCTTCGATGCGCTCTGCGAATTTCTCGCAGGCAATCAAAGTCGCTTTCGCACAGTCGGGTTCGCCGACATAGACACACGCCCGGTTCGCGATGACTTCGCGCCGCTACATCCGCCGATGGCTCAGTCAACGGCTCGAACGGCGGCTCGAATGGCGAGCCAAGCGCTGCGTCGACTCCCACGAAAGCGCGAAGCCACGGTGCGCAAGACACTTGCTCGCTTTGGGCTCGACAAGTTCTAAGCGCAGCAAACTGACACGCGAACTGCTACCTCTGACACAGCCTTTGTGTCAGCTTTGTAGCGCCTGTGAAACTTTTAAGTATTTGATATTGCAATGGAATAACATGGCACAGCGAGTGCTTTATCAGAAGTCAACCTTCGAATAGGAACTTCAAATTATGGCAACTCGCACACTCAGAAACGTTCTCTTCCTCGCTCTCACAGCAACCGCTCTCGGCGGCGCCGCATGCAGCTCGGCAACCTCCGCCGACTTGGTACCCGGCGACCCAAGCACCGTTGGCAACGAAGGCCAAGAGGGTGGCAGCAGCGCGCCTGATGCAGACTTTGATGGTCTGAGCGATGCCGATGAACTCGACTACGGCACCGACCCTGCAAACCCCGATAGCGACAACGACGGACTTGATGATGGCGATGAAGTGGAGCGCGGCACAGACCCACTCGATCCGGATAGCGATGGCGATGGCCTCCGCGATGGCGATGAGGTTTTGCTTGGCACCGATCCAAATCTCGCAGACCAAGCCTGCGCAAGCGCCTCTGATGAAGCCTCGGTTGTTAAGAAGCCTGTCGACATTATTTTGGTTGTCGATACCTCGGGCAGTATGTCTGGTGAGATCGATGCAATCGAAGAGAACCTAAATACGAATTTGGGTAGCGAACTTGCGGCGTCGGGGGTCGACTACCGCATTGTCCTTCTTGCCGATCATGGCAACCCCGATGTGAGCGGCAAGTTTGGCATCTGCATCGACTCTCCGCTTAGCGGACATGATTGCAATACGGTCGATGGCGATGCTCTGCCATTCGATGGCGAGCGACTCAAGCACTACCCAATCTACGTTGGTAGCCACGACGCGTACGACCGCATTCTAAGTGACTACGCTTTGGATGATGACGGCATCTACAACGTCGCGCCCCAAGGCGGACTTGTTCCAGCGCTTCCCTACGGCTACGGAGAGTTCTTACGAGAGGATGCGCTTAAAGTTTTTTTGATCATTTCTGATGATGATACCCAGGGCGCAACCACAGCCAGTGCAGCAGCGTTTGATGACGCACTCTTGGCAATGGCACCGGAGCAATTTGGTACTGCAGACGAGCGCAATTACCTTGTGCACAGCATCATTGGCCAAGAGGGCAAGGCTGCGGATACAAGCATCCCATGGCTTGCAGCCGATGCCGTGGCAACCGCAACCTGCGGTGGCGATTCGGAAGCCGCAGGTACCCAGTACCAAGACCTCAGCATTCTTACGGGCGGGCTGCGATTCCCACTTTGCGATAACGAGAACTTCGACGCGGTGTTTCAAGCGATGGCCGAGAACCTTAGCGAGGAAGTAACCTTGGGCTGCACGTTTCAACCAGCAGAGCCGGCTCACGGCGAACTCGATTTCGATCGAATGGTTGTCTACTACACCGATGGAGTTAACGACGAGACAAGCAGTCTAAACCGAGTGGCCAATGCTGGCGACTGCGCAGAAAACTCGTACTACGTCTCTGCAGGGCTTGTGAGCTTATGTCCAAGCACATGCGATGACGCGCAGGCCGACCTAGCAGGCCGTCTCTCGATGCACGTCGCCTGCGAAATCTTGATTGACTAACCAGCGCGCCTGCCGAATTGCATGCCTAGCAGAGCGAGTCGGCGATTGGGCAGCCACAGGCTTCGAGCTTGTCGCGACTACTATGTCCAAAGCTTACAAGGATGCAGGATGCGCCAAGCTCGCTCGCTACTTCAAAGTCGTGAGCGGTATCGCCGACCATGACCAACTCTTCAGGAGAGCGCCCGGTCTCTTGAATCCATTGCAGGCCGCTATCAATTTTGCCGTGTGCGTAGTGGTCCTTGATGCCACAAATCTCGGTCATGATTTCGGTGAGCCCAAACTGTGCGGTAAGCGCTTCGAGCGACTCTTGCCTAGACGCCGATAACACCGACGAGCTTAGTCCGCGCTCTTCAAGCGCCGATAGGCAAGGCATTGCATCATCGCGAAGACCACAGTCGTGCATGCCGGCCTCAAAGTTTTTGGCGAAGACATCAGCAACCGCGCGGAAGGCTTCTCCCTCGCCAGGAAGACCGAGCTTTGCGTAATAGGTGGAGACCGGAAAGACAAAGAGCTTCCGGTAGCGGTCGGCATCAATGGCTGGCAACCCACGATCGCTAAGGATGTCATTGGTGATGTCGAGCACCAAGGTCACGTCATCGACGAGAGTTCCATTGAAGTCCCAGATGACGTGTTTCTTTGAAGCGGGGATGAGGTCGAGGACAGAAGCCATAGGCAGCGAGCATAGACACACTCCTGCGGTGGATGCCCAGCGCAGAGGCAGCTTAGGCTGCCAGCACCTCGCAAGAAATCGCGAGAAGCGATCTACTCTTCGATTGCCAAGAGCTCGATGTCAAAGACGAGGGTGCCGGCAGGCTTGCCAGCGACGCCTTTGTACGCAAGCTCCTCGGGGATCCAAAAGCGCATCTGATCGCCGACCTGCATCAGTTGCACACCTTCTCGCCAGCCGGCAATCACAGCGGAGAGCGGAAATTTTGCAGACCGCTCTCGAGTACGGCTCGAGTCAAAGAGCTTACCGTCGGTCGTCCATCCCGAGTAGTGCACTTCCACGCGACTGGTAGCCGTTGGATAGACTTTGCCGCTGCCGCGATGCAGGCGTCGGTAGCGGAGGTTGCTCTTCGTCTTCTTCGCGTTTCGAGGTGCCTTTGCAACATCTTTCGGCGGTGCAGGTCGATCGGTTATCGAAAGCAGCTCAACATCAAAGACCAACATGCCTTCGGGGCGATTGGGTTTTCCGGCGTAGGCGAGATTCTCGGGAATCCAAAAGCGCGTCTTCTCGCCAACCTTCATCAGCTGTAGGCCCTCGGTCCAACCGGGAATCACGCCTTCGAGTGGGAACTCGGCTGGGCGACCACGGGTGACGCTACTGTCGAAGAGCTTGCCGTCGGTTGTCCATCCCGAGTAGTGCACGCTCACCATATCGTGGGCATCGGGGTGCTCGGTTCCTGTGCCCGGAGTGAGAACTTGGTACGCGAGACCCGTGGAGGTAACGGTTGCACCGGCTGGGGCTGCTGCAACGCTGGGCGGTGTGGCTGGCGCTTTGTCGAGTTCTAGCAATTCGACTTCGAAGACCAGCATTCCAGCAGGTGCCCCCACGCGGCCATCGTAGGCGAGTTCTACTGGGATCCACATGCGCGCAGTTTGCCCGACCCTCATGGCCATAAGAGCAAACTGCCAACCCGGAATCACCTTGCCAAGTTGAAAGGTGGCTGGCGTTTTGCGTTTGTGTGAACTGTCAAAGAGCTTGCCGTCGGTTGTCCAGCCTCGGTAGTGGACGGTGACGCTGTCATGCTCACTTGGCATCTCGCCGGTGGAGTCGTGGCCTTCTAAGATAAGGTAGGAGACGCCTTCGGGAGTGCGAAGTGCTTCGGCCGGAGGCGCCGCTACATCGGGTGGCGCCTCGCCAATGCTTCGAGATGGTGTTGGCGTCGTCTCGGGAGACTTCGCAGGCGAACCCGGTTGCGCGCTTGCCGGTTGCGCGCTTGCCGGTTGCGCGCTTGCCGCAGCCGTTTGAGCAGGCGGTGTCGCATTCGCCCCGCAGCCAGTGATTAGAGCCGTTAGGGCTGAAGATAGAAAGAGAGGAGCGAAGCGCATCACGGCGATACGCTAGCACAGCATTCGCCGCATTCGCCGGTGCCAGCGCGCTTCTAAAAGGCCACACCGATCGCCGTGTGAGCCCCGGGCAAAACTCCATCCACACCAACGCCGCCAGCGCTGTAGTCAAAGTACGAGACGCCGAGTGCACCCGAGAGAACCCAGCGATCGTTAAAGATCCAAGCGTAACCACCCAAAGCGCTAACGTAGCCACCAACGTTACTCTCGTCGTCGTGGCTTACATTTGCGACCGTCGCGCGCAATCCTGCCCACCAGCCCGCAGGCGCGGTTCCCGAGAAGAACCAGCGAGCACCAAACTCGACACCTACAGCGCGATAGCCTTCGTCGTCGGTTATGAGGCTATCGTAGAGTTTAAGGCTTGGGCCCGCGTAGACCGCAACGTTGTTGGAAACTCGTCTCTCCAGGAGCACGTGGCCAATGCCGAGTGCGGCGGTTAGCGGGTCGACCTGCACAGTCCAAGCTGGCGTCGTCTCTTGGGCTATCTCTTCAGCATGGGCGGTAGCGGTAGCGCCTGCGAGCAGGGTGGAGAGCATCAAAAGAGAGCATCGAAGAGCAGGCATGCCAAGAGAGTACACTGCTATTCGTCGTCGTCGTCATCGTGGTTGCCAGCGCGCCGGTCTCGAATCCAAGTGACCACGCCCTTGGCGATTGGGGCCGCGCAGAGAAAGACCGCAGGGATGTAGGCAAGGCCACCTACGGCGATTTCGATGAAAAGCGCGAGGATGACGTTGTCTAACGAGCCTGTGAAGACGATGCGGATTCCGTACACCGCTGCTCCCATGAGCGCGGCTGCCATCGCCACCCGAATTAGCCCGAGCATCATCTCGCCCATCGGCACTTGATCGTAGCGGTGCGCTGCGTACAAGGCAGCCATCGCCCGATAGAGCATGCCGACTCCAACACCAAAGCAGGCGCCGTACAGCCCGTAGTAGTAGCCGAGCACAAAGGTGGCACCCAGAAGAACTCCTAGGTAGGAGATTTGCACAACCATGACAGCCCAAGGCATATCGCGCGCCTTGAGATAGGACGCCATGGTGTCGCCAAGTGGATCGATGAGAGAGACGGCGGCGAGGATCGTAAGTGGCGTTGCAATGCCAGCCCACTCGGCATTGAAGAGCGCTGCGACAAGGGTTGGTGAGACGGCTGCGAGCCCGGCGGCCATGGGGTAGACAACAACAGCAACAAGGTGGCATGCGCGCACCACCGCGACGCGAGCTTCCTCCGGTGTCATTCGAACAAAAGACGGCATGAGGACATCGGCCACTGCATCACCGATGTTGTCGGCGGGAACCGAACTAAGACTTTTTCCTAGGGCGTAGACTCCGTGAGTGCTTGTTCCGAAGAGCTTGGTTACGACAAGCCGATCCCAGCTGGTCGAGCAGTAGTGCGCAACATTGCCAATTGCTAGTGGGATGCCAAAACGAAACATTGCCTTGGTTTGCGTCCAGGTGATGCGCACCGGGGTAAACCAAAGCGAGCGCTCGACGGCGGTGCCTAGCCAAACTAGCCGGATTCCATATTGCGCAACGTTGGCCCAGACGATGGAATCACCGCCGTATCCGGCTGCAGCCATACCAAGAGATACGCCGACATAACCAACTTCGCTCATCGCCGAGGCAACCGAGAACAGTTTAAAGCGCAACTCGCGCAGCGCGATGGATTCGGGAATGCGTGCGAGGCGCTCGAGAACCATAGAGAGCACCATCACAGGGAGATAGCGTTCCATCTCTTCGGCGCCGAGCAAATCTCCAAGCGGAGAGGCCAACAAGAGCAGCGCAATCGCCGCCAATATGGTGGAGATGAGATTAAAAAAGAATGCGTGAAAAACGGCGCCCGGATCGTCTTTGGACTTAACGACGATGTATTGCCCAAAGGCAAAGTCGGAAGCGAATTGTGCTGTAAGAACCGCGACAACTGCGACGCCAACCTCGCCCATAACCTCGGGAGAGAGAAAGCGGGTGATGACAAGTGTCCCGACCAGGCCCACGAGCCGAGCGCCGAGCCGGGTGACCACCATCCATACGGCGCCAATAATTGCTGTGCTAGCGAGAGACAAGGGAGAAGGGACGCCGCGGGTGAGGTTTGGATCATAGTCAATGGCGTGTGCTTTCGCTATGATGCGGGCATGCTCAGTAGGCTTGCGCTTGGTGGAGGATTGTTGCTGGTGCTTGGCACTGCGAGCGCGGCCCATGCCGATACCAGCCTTGTTGCAACCGGCACAGCCAGCACGGGCTACTCAACCAACATTCTGGGCGTTCCCGAGACCGATGATGTCAACGCAGCCCAGCAGCCCGAGGCCGATGGCTTCTCCGATTTGGCGCCAGGCCTTGCTGCCGCCTACGAGCATCGCCGAGGCATTCACAACCTAAGGTACGTCTTTGGCGCGCGGGTCTTTCTTCGCAACAGCGGAGCGAACTCGTACAACAACACGCTCAGCTACCAAAACATTTTGGCGACGTCGGCCCGAGGCAGCTTGCGTATGGGCGCGAGCTTTAACTCCGGGCGCGTCAATGCCTTTGACCAGGCAGGCAACGACGTTGTCGGTGAGGGCGATCTGTTGCCCGATGGCGACGTCGAGTTTATCGCCTACAACGCGAACATTTCCTATCGCCACCAGCTCACGCAAAACCTCACAGGCGAGACCTCGATCACCGGGGGCAAATTCATCCCGACAAGTGGTGTGGACCAGGCAGGCGAGACCACAAATATCGAACATCGCATGCGCATCGATCGCGGGTTTCAGCGACACCTTCTCGGCGTCGACTTTCGCACCGGCTACAACAAGCAAGAAGTTCCCGAGCTGCAAGAGTCGTTGACGCTAGGGCCTGGCGTGTTTTGGACGTGGAATGCGACCCAGTCGATTTCGACAAACGCTACCGCTGGCATCGATGTCATTGGCGAATATCCAGGGCTTGCTCGTGGGCTTACGGTTCCTCGCGCTTCGGCAGCGGTTACGTACTCTCACGAACGTGGTCGCGCTACCGCCGGCTGGAGTCGGGGCGTTGCCACCAACCTCTTCGGAGGCGATACCACGATCAATACTCAGTATTTTACCAATGTGACAATGCCGCTTCCAAGCAAGCGACCGATGGCGCTTGGCATCGCAGCGGCCTACGCAACCGGCGACATCATCGACGTCACCCTCGATGAAGCACGCGGCACCACCGAGCGAGTGAGCGCAGATCTCAATCTTGGCGTGGAGCTTACTCGCGCTTGGCAATTGGGCGTGCGACTAGAGGCGAGCAAGCAGACCCAAAATGACGTGCTTGCCGACATGATGCAGTTCGAGGCGGTCACGACCCAAACCCAAGGACTTGTCGTGCTAACCGGTCGCTTCCCTGGAGCGATTGCCGCGCAAGTTCCCCGACGCTCTAGCGATCGCGTCGAGAGCGGCGAAGCAGACTTCGGCGGCGGCGGCAATACCGGGTCGGCAAATGGCGGTGCTGCTGCAACCGGCGGCGGCCAACAGCAGTAGGAGGCCAACCGGCGGGCATGCATTGCTAGCGGCTTGGCCGGCGCTGACGATGACTTCGGGGGCTTTGATACTCGCGATGGTTGTTGTGTTGAGTTCAGGCACTGCGGGGAGTCGGAGCTAAACACTCGGCAAGGGCTGTTTGTTAGTGGCCGGAAGAGTTCCGAGTGTTCTCCGATGCGTTTTCTTACGCTTCGAAATTGGTGGGATGTGATGGGTTTGCGGCGTTGGTTTCTTGAGTCGCGAGGGGCGAGCTTGGCACCGGGTCTGACAGCCTCCGCTTCGTGCTCTACGCCGCTTGGCGGAATCGGGCGGGATGAGTTCCGTGTGCCGATCGAGGCATCGTAGTTTTCGGCTTCGAGATCTACGCGTTTGCTGCCAGCCCCGTTGCCGCCGCTGACGATGACTTCGGGGCTTTGATTTGGCGATGGTTGTTTGTTGGTGGTTGGAGGAGTTCCGAGGGTTCTCCGATTCGTTTTAGTACGCTTCGAATGTTGGTTGGATGTGATGGGGGGCGGCTTTGGGTTCTTGTGTGGCGAGTGGCGAGCTTGGCACCGGGTCTGACAGCCTCCGCTCCGTGCTCTACGCCGCTTGGCGGAATCG
>TARA_R110002096_G_scaffold432976_1_pt1 | contig 19672 bp, 21 predicted proteins | sample TARA_R110002096 | Tara Oceans TARA_R110002096 (sample SAMEA4397295) | marine metagenome | biome: Polar Biome; feature: [DCM] deep chlorophyll maximum layer (ENVO:01000326); material: water (ENVO:00002006), including particulate matter (ENVO:01000060) such as... | depth 35 m
AAACTAAAGCCCCTTTCCCTTACAACGCTTCTGTTTCTGCTTTGGGATATTTCTCAGAATACGGTGAAAAGAGCTTTGCTGCAGGAAGTACTTATGAACATAAATTTGAACATTCGCATACCGATTCTGAGGGGCTTAATTACATTTTAAAAAAGCTTGCTCTTGTTATGCCCTCTATTTCAGAAACTATTGTTGAAACTACGCAATGGGCTGGAATTAGAGCTTCAACTCAAGATAGAATGCCCATCTTAGGGAAACATCCTGAGTTTGATAACTTTTATATCTTTACAGGATTGGGATCCAAAGGATTACTGTTCAGTAGTTATCTAGCTAACGCTCTTGTTGGTTTAATTCTCAACTCCTCTTCTCTCCCGCCAGAGGTTGATATAAAAAGGTTCTTGAAATAAAAAAGGCTCACTTCCTATTTGCATAGAAAGTGAGCCTTTAGAAATTGTAGAAAAGGTTTAGAATCTAAATACTAAACCACTCCAAACACCAGTAGCAGAGCCACCGTTTTCTTTAGAATCATTAACAATTGAGCCCGCAACAGTTAGCTCAAAGAAATTGAAGTCTAAACCAAAACCACCTGTATAAGCAGTTGAAGCAAACCCACCCATTCTAGTACCAACTCTTAATGGCATAAATCCTAGCAAGCGATATTCAACGCCAAGATTTAGAGAACTTTTCTTAGAATTGGTGCCGTTATTGTTAAAGCCAAAGCCATAATCTATAGCAAGCATCAACTTTCCGGCCGTTAGTGCAGCGCCAAAGTTATACATGCCTGGTAATCTATAATCTACAGCACCAGTTTTTTCAGCATCAAAATTACCATAAATGTCATTCTGCAAACTATCTTGAAGGTTATCGTAATAATCACCTATTTCAGTTTCGCCGATATCACCATCAAAAGTAAAGGTTCCATCCGCATAAATTCTAGATGGATTCTCGTCAAAAGATACTTTACCTAAATCAGTTAAAGACATAGAAACACGAAGCTTTTTATCCTTTCCAAAAAAGTTTAAAACGGGAATACTAATGTGTGATATATCCATTTCTGCAGTAACACCCATATCTAGCCCAAAGCCAGAACCAAGTGTTCCTACGTCAGAACCAGAGTAATCAACATAGTCATCAAACTTAGCCTTTGAATTTAAACTACGAGCTCCAGAGTAGTCTTGTAATTGCTGAGAAAGTTCCCCAAAAGAATGAATCGAGTAGTTAAAATTATGAACCACAGATCCTTGATTTGTTCCATCTGTACCACTAACAGTAATGGTAGAGTTAAAATCCATTTTAGATGATTGCGCACCAATGATATACTTTGGAGCTACACCAGCATAAATTTTAACATTTCTAGCAAATAAAAGATTATCAAACTTAAAAACCTCTCTTGCATAGCCTATTGAAACTTCTGCAAAAGACACAACGTTCAAATCAAAGTTCACGGGTGTTGGTGTTCCAAATTTCTCGGAATCAAGCCCGTAGAATCCTAATTCTGCTAGTCCTTTATTCACCGCTAAATCTTCGGTAACTCTAACACGAGAACTCAAACTAAATGCAGATTTTGTTCCACGATTCGAAAATCCAAATGGAACAATATTTAAAGTTCCAGATAACTCTCGAGTATTTTCAGGGTTACTTCCGAAAAAGTCGTTGAGCATATCAACACGAGTTTGGCCATCAATTGTAAGGCCTTTTGTCAAATACTTATTGTAAGTACTAATATTAACTAAAGAACCACCAACTCTTGCTCCAACACCTCCAAGAAGACCTAAAGATCTTTTTGGCCTATGCGTTTGCAGCATTAAGTTTGCAGGATTTATAAAATTAGCATGATATCCGTCTACATATGCCGTTCCGCCACCACCCATACCAAGTGATGAAGTTGTATAATGTCGCCCTTGAGCTACCACTAAGGTAGCTGATAAAGCAAAACAGATCGTTAGAAGCGTTTTTAAATTATTCATTGTTGCTACCTTATTATTTAACATCACTTTCAATTGTTATGTTTGCTCTGATACCTAAAGAGATTTTGTCAGTGGCTCTGAGTTTTACAGACTGATTAACTCCATTAACACTCGTTGTAATTAACGTAGCGTTAACTTCTAATTTTCTAGTCTGGTGTAATCTTGTAAGCTGATCAGTATTAAGAGCTATTATAAGCTTACCACTTTGAGGTGTTGACGAAAATGAAGTTACTGGATCTATATCAGAAGGATTCAAACTTAGAGGATCACCAGTTGGTAGTGGTATTGATGTAACAAGGGTGTCTTGTTCACCGAGAAAGTTGAGCTCAATTTCAAAACCCATTGGAAGACCGTTGGTGTAGCTAACTTCGATTTGGCCTTTAGTAATTCGGCTGTCATCTCCATTTTCAGTTGAAGGAAAGTTAGACATATCTTGATCTGTAGTATCCTTAAACGTTGCCCCAGTTGAGGTAAATGTAAGAGGTAAATCTACACTAATCTTTGGTTCGAATACAAGAGACTCTCCAATTGTCCCTTCTAACTCATCTTGGTTAACAACTGCTTTACCAATAAAACGAATTTGACTAGGTAAGTTATTTAAGAAATCATCAACATTCGTATTATTCTTATTAAATGAGATACTTGAAGAAACTGTTCCTCCACCCACAACTTTCTCCAATTCAAATTTAATCATTTGGTCAGCAGTTAACTGCGTACCATTTGCATATAAACCTGTAACAGGGTCGGTTGGAGCAACTAAGAAAGTACCATCTTTGTTAGCACCACTTAAAAATACTTCTTCACCATTACCATTTTTACCAACAAAAACGCCGTAAATAGTAGTTGCTATACCAATATTTGAATCATAGTTAATGGTTAGGCTAGGATTTGTAAAGTCTAAGCCGTCAAGTTGCTTTGAAATATCTTCTAAACCATCAATTTTTGTTACCTCAGCTTCTAGATCGTTAAATACATCCAGAATTCCATCTTCGCCATCATCGGTGTTTAGTAATACATTTTGTTGCTTTACAATTCCAAAAGCTTCTTTTATAGCGAGATTGGAAATGGCTACTGAAGAAGTGATGTCGTTGTCTTCGTTAATAACACGAGTTTGATCATTTGCAGCTGCATTCTGAGTATTCTCAGTTGAAGCTGCAATATTAAACTTAATCTCATTATTTGGAGCAAAGAATCTATATCCAGCTAAATCTATACTTTTCACTACTGAACTTGAAGAACGAAGAATGCGCTCGTCAACACCACCGGAATTAGAATACGTGATAATTAGTGAATCAGCATCACCGAATGGAGCACTTCTAATACCAGGAAAAGAAATTTTAAGATCTTCAATAGTTATATCAAGACCATTTTGAATTGGTGCAATATTAAGTTCACCTGATTTCAATTCTACATAATGGGTTTCATCAGTGCCAAAATCGAATTCAGTAGCATCAAAACTTGATGTATTAATAGAGAAAAAATCTTGAGGTTCTAGAGCTGCTTCTACAGCAGATGCAACAAGATTATCACCCACGATATTCTCAACTACAAGCTCACCAGGTTCTGCAGATGTATTTTGAGCCAACCATGTTACGGTTACTTCAATTTTAAGCTCACTTAAAACATCACCTTCAACAAAAGCTAATACAGTTGATGTGGTAGCACCATGATTAACATCTGTTAAGTTACCTGTTGTTACTTCAGTAGTACCAGACTTTAATTTCAAACCGATATTACTAATATCAAATCCAAGACTGTTTGTAACTGAAACCTCGATACCACCACTTTTTACCGTAGCGCTTACAAAAAAGTCGGTGTTGTTACCTACTTCAATAATAACTGGTGAAGGAGTAGTTCCACCAGGAATTAAAGTTCCTGAAGGAACCAAAGCTGGATTTAAACCCGTCAAATCTTCAAAACTAGCAGTACCTAAATTCCCATTACCAGAAGAGAAACTACCAATCTCTAACTCACCTACTTTCGATTGAAAAGTTGTTGGGGCAACATTAACAATAGGAATTGCATCGTCTAAATCACCAAAATCGAAATCTTCTTCGATGGAGATTACAATCTGTTCGTTCCCTAAAACAGTAAATAAGGAATCGAATTGAGATTTGGTAGTATCTAAGAGCGCTCCTTCTCCACCAAGAAATTGATATTCTTTATCAAAAAGCAGAGGTGCTTCTATTTTGTGTGAGGTAGTAAAATCTGGTTGTTTTGGTATTTCACATCCGTACAAGAGTACAAATCCTACCAATAAACAGATTATCCTGTTGTTCTTTCCCATATTGAATTTTTTTAATGTTAATTCTAAAAATACCCTAATTATTCTCGGATATAAGCCATCTTTATAGTATAAGTACTTACACTGAGTTTTAATATTAAGAATACATAATCATTAATGTACTACACAAATGGGTGCTTTTCAGATAAATTGAGAAATTTAACATCTATTCAAAAAAAAAGCCCTTAGCTAAGCTAAAGGCTTTTAATGGCGGAGAGGGAGGGATTCGAACCCTCGGTACCCTTGTGAGGCACACACGCTTTCCAGGCGAGCCCGTTCGACCGCTCCGGCACCTCTCCTCTATTTGAAGGGCGGCTAAGATAGAATTATTTACCGCTTATAGCAACGAGTTAAAACCCAAATGAAAAAACTTGAGTGGTATAAGCTCTAACAGCTTTCCCATTATTCATTGCTGGTCTAAATTTCCATTGTTTTGCTGCTTCTAATGCAGCTCCCATCACTCCATATCCAATACTTGGCACAACTTTATATTTATTCCCCTTACTTTCATACTCTCTTATTTGAGAAACATAAATATCTTCCACAAGACCTTCTGCATCTACTAGAAAAGTAACAAACACTTCCACCTTTATTTCTGCTTTTCTCGCAACATCAGGAGTAGAGGGCTCAACAACTTTTAGTAACCGAGGTTTAACCTGCGGACTACCCACTATTTCATCAGATTCTCCTTTTTGGCCAACATCTCCTTCCCCTAAAAGCTCAAGAGAAAGCAAATCATCAAAATCTAAAATTTCGATTTCATCATCAATCACTTCTTCATTTGGTACAGGGATTGGAATTTGAGGCCTAGGCGGGCGGGCGGGCGTAGTTAACTGCTTTGTTTGAATCATTTCCTCCGTGAAAATAGTTGGCTCCTCATCAACCCAACTTACTACCGTGGAATCGTTTGCTTGCGTAGGCCAAAATTTAAAAACACTTAATAAAAATAATTCAGAAATAATCACCGTAGCCATCAATTTGTTACGATAAGTTACTTTAAAATATAGAGTATTTGGGTTGAACCAACTCAATTCGCCCTTATTCGTTCTAGTTCCTTTTTCATTAACTGCTGAGCATGATCTTTTAACGCATTCATACTACTATAATCAGATGCTTTAATTGGATCTAAAATGGAAAGTTTAAAACAAACAGTGGGATTCATTACTTTGGAACCAGATTGTAAAGCCTCAAATCCCCCGTCAATTACAATGGGTTGTATATAAAAATCATTATCCATAGCTAGCAAGAAAGCACCGTTTTTAAAACTTTTAATCTCTCCATCAGTAGAACGAGTGCCTTCTGGAAATATCATAACAGGAACTTTATCTTTGATAGGTTTGACTAGATTATCTAATTTTTTAAGAGCAGACTTACTTTTTCTATCTATAGCTAAATGTCCTGTTAACCAAGCAATCCATCCCATTACCGGGATAAGCATGAGACTTCGCTTGGTTACCCATTTCATCTGCCAAGGCAACATAAACACAAAGGCCATATCAAGAAAACTCTGATGATTCCCAATAAAAACCGTTGGGTTTTCTGGATTGAATTTTTCTAAGCCATGCATTTCTTTCTTCCAGCTAGGACTGGCTTGCATCATACACCAGCCCATTTTTGCTAACAACCAATTTGGAATTTTCCTATACGGATCGAATGGAAACGTAAATAGAAAAACGATTGATATAATTATAAAGAATAAGAGAAATAAAATATTATAGTACGTCCATGTAAAAATACTGAATAGTACTCTCATTAACTTTGTAACTCCTTAATAGCTTTTCGGATAAACCCATGGTTGCGATTTAATAGCTCTTGAGCTTCTTCTTTACCCGTGTTACCTAGCTCCATAACCAATGCTGTTTTAACATGGTTATTGGCTTCATTCAGTAACTCTGAGGCTCTATCATAATCCACTTTTGTGAACAGCATTATGATTTTTTTAGCTCGCTCAACCAATTTCTTGTTTGATAGTTGTAAATCTACCATCACATTTTCATACACTTTACCCTGACGAACCATAGCGCCGGTAGTTAGCATATTTAGAACCATTTTCTGAGCAGTTCCACTTTTCATTCTAGTGCTACCCATTACTACTTCTGGCCCAACTGGAACATCAATTACAATATCAGGAATATAATCTAACTGCTCTGAAGGAACTGTGGTTACCAATATCGTTTTACAACCTCTTTTTTTGGCTTCTTTAAGTGCTCCAATAACATAAGGTGTTCTACCACTGGCAGCCAACCCACAAACAACATCCGGTGGATAAGCTTCTGCTTTTGCAACATCGCCAGCACCAGCTTCTTCTGAATCTTCTACACCCTCTTGGGCTACAAACATTGCCTCTGCTCCACCGGCCATAAAAGCTTGCACTTGCTCTGGTTTTGAGCCAAATGTTGGCGGACACTCTGAAGCGTCAACAACTCCTAAGCGACCACTTGTTCCTGCCCCATAATAAAGCAGTCTGCCTTGAAGTGAAAAACTCTGGCTTATTAAGTCAACTGCTTCTGCAATAGCAGGAAGTCTAGTTTCTACTATTTCAGCAACTTTTTTGTCCTGCTCATTTATCAAACGAACAATCTCTAATGGATTTGCTACATCAATCTCCAACGTTTCTAGATTGCGTTGCTCTGTTGCAAGGTTATTTAATTTCTCAAATAGTTCTTTATTTCTATCGCTCATATATACTTTAGTTACCGTCTATTCTTCCACCATTCAGAAACAGTTTCGTTTTCTGAAATGAGAGAAGGTTGTTGGGTATTTTCCTCGTTTATTTTTAATAATGAAGCTGCCAAAGCTAGAATTTCGTCACTTGGCTTCTCCTCTAAGTCTTTATTGGTAAAATGATCGTTCACAAAATGTGTGTCGTAATCTCCACTTACAAATGCGGGGTGTTTAAGTGTAAACTCACAAAATGGAATGGTAGTCTTACAACCTGCAATTTCATATTCATCTAAAGCCCGCAGCATTCTCTGAATAGCGTGCTTACGGTCTTTGCCGTGCACCGTCAATTTCGAAATCATTGGATCGTAGTTGATAGTAACTTCCTGCCCTTCTTCAACGCCGGCGTCAACTCTAATACCATCACCTGTTGGAACACGATGCTTCTTTAAAAAACCAGTGCTTGGTAAAAAGTTATCGGATGAGTCTTCTGCATAAATTCTACATTCAATAGCATGACCTTTTATAGATAAATCTTCTTGCTTAAAAGGAAGAGGTTTACCCTCAGCTACTAATATTTGCAGCGCTACTAAGTCTAACCCTGAAATCATTTCCGTTACAGGATGCTCTACTTGAAGCCTTGTGTTCATTTCCAGAAAATAGAATTTCTTATGTTTATCTACTAAGAACTCTATAGTACCAGCACCTACATAATCGCAACCTTTTGCAGCCTTTATTGCACATTCAGCCATTTCTTGTCGTAGCTCTGGAGTAAGTAAAGCGCATGGAGCTTCTTCTATTACTTTCTGATGTCTACGTTGAATGGAGCACTCTCTATCAAAAACATGCAATACATTGCCATGAGTATCCGCCATTATCTGGAACTCAACATGGCGCGGTTCTTCTAAATATTTCTCTATATAGATTCTATCGTCACCAAAAGCATTTCTAGCTTCTGATTTAGCCGCTTTTATACTGCTCTCAAATTCGTCTTTTTTATGAACAATACGCATCCCTTTACCACCACCACCTGCAGCAGCTTTAACTAAAATGGGATAACCTATTTCATCTGCAACTCTAGAAGCTTCCTCTAAATCTTTTAATTCTGACTTCAATCCTGGAGGCGTTGGGATACCTAACTGCGCGGCCAATTCCCGAGCAGAAGTTTTATCTCCCATCAAAGTCATTGCCTTGGGCTCAGGGCCTATAAATATTATTCCTTCTTTCTTGCAACGCTCGGCAAACACTGCATTCTCACTTAAAAAGCCATATCCAGGATGTACAGCATCAGCGCCCGTTTTCTTAACGGCGTCTATAATCTTATCGAGTACTAAATAACTCTCCGAGGATGCAGCCTCCCCGATAAAAACAGATTCATCTGCATGTAGAACGTGTGGCGATGTTGCGTCGGGTCTTGAGTAAACAGCAACAGTTTTAATTCCAAGTTCTTTGCAAGTATGAATAACACGTAGGGCGATTTCGCCTCTATTTGCTATAAGAATTTTCTTTATATCTGGCATGATATCCTATCAATTCAAGTTCACCCAATTATAGGGTTTTACAGAATGATTAACCAAGGTAGAATTGAGCAAATTCCATCATTCTAACATTACTTTCGATAACTTTTGCAGAACATGATTTCATAGTTATTAATCAATAAGTGAATTTACGATAACACCATTTCCCATCTCTATGTTTCAAAAAAAAGTATTTTTGATGATTAGCTCTCTTCAGGAACTCATAATTTATTACCCCTTTTCTTTCATTAATCAAGTACTTGCAAGCTATTTAAGATTACTTTTTTTTCGAATTAATAAAATTTTACGAGGCGTTACATCTTCCTTTTAAGTTGATTATACTTAACCGAAGCTCCAAAGAAGTTATTTTAAGTTAATTTTACAGAGTTAACTTCTTTTTTTGTGATTAAAAGTTAAGAGTACCTATGATTAAAAAAGTAACCATTTACGATGTAGCGAAGAATGCTGGCGTAGCTATATCTACCGTTTCTAGAGTATTAAACGACTCTCCAAATGTTTCCGAAGAAACAAAAGTGAAAGTTAAGAAAGCCATTAAAGATCTTAATTTTCGCCCCCAAGTTAGCGCCCGGAAGCTGGCAAGTAAAGAACCTCAAATGCTCGCAATTGCGGTACCTTCTTTTACTACCCCTTTCTTTAATGAGGTTTTAAAAGGCGTTAAAGATGAGATTAAGAAAATGGATCTTGATATCATCATGTATAATACGGGCTCTCGAAATCCAGAAGAAGCGGTTCATAATTTCTTTGACCGCGGAACAGCCGATGCTTTAATTCTGCTTTCCATAGATATTACACCTGAAATTCACGAGATTTTTCAAGCTTCACGAATTCCTCTTGTTCTCGTTAACACCTCTCATCCTTCTTACAACTACTTTATGATGAACGACCACCTCGGTGGTTATATGGCTGGAGAGCATTTAGTTAAAAAAGGATTCGAGCGTTTAGGAATGATTACTTCCGGTACTCAGACTCGCTCTTCTTTAGAGCGTGAGCGTGGTTTTAAAGACGCGCTTAAAAATTATAAGATGAAGATTGATAAAGATCTCTTTATAACAGGCGATTCGGATAAGCATGGCGGTTTTACAGAAGAAGCAGGTTTTGAAGCTATCTATAAATACGACACAATGGGTAAATACCCTGATGCTGTCTTCTGTGCTAACGACACTCAAGCTTTAGGAGCTCTTCATGCTCTTACTAAACTTGGTCTAAGTGTTCCAAACGACATTGCACTTATGGGTTACGATAATATCAAATTCACTAAGTACATGGATTTGACTACGATAGATCAGAAAATGCATACCATTGGTATTCAGGCCACTAGTCGATTGGCAGAGATTATTAAAAACCCAACCGACCAACTTTATCAAACTACAATTAACCCCGTGTTAATTGAACGTGGATCCACTCAAAATTTAAAATCCTGACGTGAACAAGTCTTTCAGCACCCAAGAAGCGCTAGACCATTGCATTACTAACACGCAAATTCCTCAGTTGCCTGAACCATACCGAGGCAAAGTAAGAGAAGTTTATACGCTTAATGATGAAACTTTAGGTATAGTTGTAACCGATCGTATCTCAGCATTCGATTATATCATGAAGCAAGCAGTTCCTTTTAAAGGGCAGATTCTAAATCAAATGGCTGCTTTTTCATTCGACAGAGTTAGTGATATTGTGCCTACTCATGTTATTGATGTGCCACACCCGAATGTAACCATTTCGAAAAAGTGCGAGCCCATTGCTATAGAAGTAGTTATTCGAGGTTATTTAACTGGCCACGCTTGGAGAACTTACAAAGCTGGGATTAGAGAACTTTGCGGTGTTACTTTACCTGAAGGAATGGTTGAACATCAGAAGTTCCCAACGCCAATCCTCACCCCTGCTACCAAGGCAACAGAAGGCCACGATGAAGACATCTCTGAAGTAGATATCATTGCACAAAATATTGTTGATGAAGAACTTTGGAATAAAATAAGACATGTTGCTTTTAGACTGTTTGAACGCGGTAGCAATATTGCTGAGCAGCAGGGGCTTATCCTCGTTGATACAAAGTATGAATTCGGTCTATACAAAGGCGAGCTTACTCTAATTGATGAAGTTCACACCACTGATTCTTCACGCTATTTTTATTTAGAAGGATATGAGCAACGCCAAGCTAAAGGCGAACCTCAAAAACAACTGTCTAAAGAGTTTTTACGCGAATGGTTAATGGCTAATGATTTCCAGGGTTTGGATGGCCAAACTCTTCCCGACTTACCTAATTCTTTTAGAATGGAAGTTTATGAACGCTATGCTGAATTATTTGAGATGCTAACAGGTGCTCCTTTCGAGCCAAAGCTAGAACTCAACTTCGATAAAGAACTAGCAAAGATTTTTGAATATTACCTCTAACCTTTTGAAGTAATAGAATACCAACTAGGTAATAAAATATTACAAACATAGTAGGTTGAATTTTTTGACACGCCCGTATGAATGAAGAAATTCTTACTGATTTAAAGGGAGAAAATAGCTTCGCTTTTGGTGAACTATATAGAGATTACTTCGGAACCGTTAAGCGCTTTGTAATCTCCAATAACGGAACACTTGCCGATGCCGAAGACATCTTTCAAGATACGATGCTTGTTTTAGTTGAAAAGATGCGTCAAGACCACTTCCAACTCACGGCCTCATTGAAAACGTATATCATGGCTATTAGTAAGAATCTATGGTTCAAAAAACTACGTGACTCCCACCTCCAAACTGATGCTGCAGCCTTCGATGAGGAAAAGTTTTTCGAAGAGATAGACTCCGCCATTGAAGCCGAAAAAAATTACCGTGAGAAAGTACAAGGTTACCTCAAAAAAATCACAACACATTGTAATCGCCTTATAAACGACATCTTTTTTAAGGGGAAATTGATTGAGGAAATTCAAAAAGAATATGGATATTCATCTCGCCATAATGCTATAAATCAGAAACATAAGTGCATTAGTCAAATACGAAAAGTTAAAGAAGAAAGCGACTCAGATAAAAAATCTTAAATTTTTTTCCACCACTGGGTGATTTTTTGAAATCGTTGGTATTAATAGATACAACTATTATTTATTAATTCAATTTAAAGCAATGATTTCAAATATTAAAAAACTTACCCTTCTATTATTATTAACCGTAATTAGTGGTTCAACCGCTTTTGCTCAATCAGCAGAAATGTGGATGGTTGATAAAGACCACACTTCCGTAAACTTCACGATTAATCACTTCTTCTCCGAAGTTAATGGAAAATTCAACTCTTACGAAGGAACTTTTCACTTTGACCCTAGCAACCTAAAAGGAAGTGAATTTTCATTTACTATTGATGTAGCTAGCGTTAATACCGATAACACCAAAAGAGATGAACACCTTCAATCTGAAGATTTCTTTAATGCCAAAAAATTCAAAACTATTAAGTTCGCTTCTTCAAAAATTGAGAAGGTTAATGGTAATGATTACGTAGCCTACGGAAAACTTACTATTCGCGACGTAACTAAAGACATAAAATTACCCTTCACAATTACCGGAAAAATGGAACACCCAATGATGAAAGGTGTAACAATTCTTGGTGTCTCAATCAAAACCACAATTAACAGAACTGACTATGGTGTTGGAACTGGAGATTGGGCTGCAACTATGGTTGTTGGAGACAAAGTTACTATCAGCATTCCTATGGAATTGAACGCTAAGAAATAACCACCATGAATAAACTAATAAAAACTATTATCGGTGGCTTAGTTGGCACTTTGGCTATGACAATAATCATAATGCTAGCCCCACTTATGGGGATGCCAAAAATGTCGCCACCAGATATGTTAGCAACCACTATGGGTGTACCCTTGATTGTTGGCTGGATGATGCATTTTGTTACAGGTATTACGTTTGCTGCCATCTACACTTATTTATTTACATCAAAAGTGTCAATCAATAATATATACCTAAAAGGAGCAGCTTTTGGATTCGCTGTTTTCATTTGTGCTCAAATTCTGATGGCAATTATGAAAACTATGCTACCAATGCCAGAAATGGTTGGTCCATTAGTACTCATCATGATGGGTAGCATAATCGGCCATATTATTTACGGTGTTGTTGTTGCCCAAATGATTGAAGCAAAGCCTGAATAATCTTAGTGAGCTAATATGAAGTATGCAGCCACCATCATGAAACTTGGTGGCTGTTTATTTCATTTACATACTTTGAATGAGCTTCGCTGTCAATCTTTAATCATTCCAATAGATAACAATAGAATTAATCACCCCAAGCTTTTGTTATTAAATAAATTCAGAACATTAATTGAGAAAATTTAAGTCTCATCCAAATTTTACCACTATGAATAAACCAGATTTTTCTAGCCTCAAAGCCGTTTATGTTAACTGCACTTTAAAAAAATCGCCCGACGTTAGTCATACTCAAGGTCTCATGGATCTATCCATTCAGATTATGGAAAAAGAAGGCGTTTCTGTAGAGCGAATCCGCTTTATTGACCATGAAGTTGCAACCGGGGTTTATCCAGATATGAAAGAACAAGGTTGGGATACTGATGAATGGCCAGAGCTTTTTGAAAGAATTTTTGCAGCAGACATTCTAGTTATTGGAACTCCAATCTGGCTTGGCGAGAAATCATCCATTGCACAAAAACTCATTGAGCGACTTTATAGCATGAGTGGCAAACAAAACGATAAAGGTCAGTATTTGTATTACGGAAAAGCTGGCGGTTGTATTATTACAGGTAACGAGGATGGCGTTAAACATTGCGCAATGGGTATTCTTTACGCTCTACAGCACATTGGCTATTCTGTCCCTCCACAAGCTGATTCTGGCTGGATTGGTGAAGTAGGACCTGGTGCTAGTTACCTAGATAAAGAGTCGAATGCTAAAAACAACGATTTCACGAATCGTAATACAACGTTTATGACTTATAACTTGATGCACCTTGCCAAAATGCTACAATCTAATAGTGGATATTCTGAATATGGAAATTCAAGAGGCGATTGGGATCAAGGTTCGCGTTGGAGTTTTGAAAATCCAGAATACAGATAAATATGATTTCTTAAGAAAGAGTAATGCCTAGATTGACAATGTTATCTACAAATTTCACCGCTTAACAAATTCTTCATATTGCTTTTGTACGTTACCCTTGTTCTTTGAACAATTAGATATAAAAATGAGGTAACAGAATGAAAAAGAATATGGGTTCAATCGATAAAGCAGTTCGGATAGTTGTAGCAGTAATTATTGCTTTCCTATTTTACAACGGCACAATTACAGGTACTTTAGGCATCGTTTTGATAGTTTTAGCAGCTGTATTCGTATTAACTAGCTTTGTGAGCTTCTGCCCGCTTTATACCATCTTTGGTATAAAAACGTGTAAAACTGAATAAAGGATAACTCCTCTTAGTTTACTGTATGAGGTTTGTTGTATTTGTTTCGATATTCGTTGGGAGTTAATCCCGATACTTTTTTAAAAACGGATCGAAACGCTTTTGCATCATTATAGCCAACCTCATACATTACTTCGTTTATTGCCTTCTGTGTGCTTTCAAAGCTACGCTTCGCAGCTTCAACTTTAACACGTTGAATATATTCTACCACTGTGTTATTTGTAGCTTGTTTGAACCTGCGTTCAAAGCTCCTCCTCCCTACCGATACTAAATCGGCTAGTTTGCCAACCGTTAATTTTTGAGGATAATTTTCTTCTAGAAATTCTTGAGCTCTCAAAATTTCGACATCACCATGGTTCTTCTGTCCTTCAAACATCATAAATGCTGCCTGACTATCTCTGTCTATATCAATGGCGAAGTATTTTGAGGCAATAATCGCTGTTTCCCTATTCGTATACTTTTCTAGTAAATAGAGAAGTAAACTCCAGTATGAATTAGCTCCTCCACTAGAATAAATACCATTCTCTTCTGTGATAATGCCCCCATCAACCAATTCTACATTAGGGAACATCGTTCTGAACTCATTTGCAGAACTCCAATGTGTTGAGCACTTTTTCCCGTCTAGTAAACCTGTTGATGCTAATAAAAAGGCCCCTACACAAAGCGAAGCTATTTCGGTTCCTTTCGCATGTTGTTGTACAATCCAAGGAATGAACAGTTCATTTTGCTTAATTGCTTCTTTTAACTCTCCACTAATTGCGGGAACAAGCACTAAATCAGCTTTCTCTACCTCGTGCAACAGCATTTCAGTGTGAACAGTGTACAAGCTATTCTCAAGCTTAACATCTTTCTTTAACCCAACAAGCTTCACGTTGAATAGCGGTTCTCTTCCAGAAGCAACCATAAACTGGTTTACAGCCTTGAACATATAATGTGGATCGGCAATAGCCTCAATAACCGCCGTTTCTAAAACGAGTATACATACATTTTTCATAGCTAAATATAGAGATTGATTTTGTCGTAATCAGCCCTTAAAAGAGTCGTTATTACACTTAGTAGCTAATGGAATTAATATGGATTTTTGTATTATGAAAAGAAACATCAGATTTAGATTATAGTTATGGAAAGCAACACAAAATCCTTTATCACAATAGAAGCGACCATTAAAGCTGATATTAGCACCATTTGGAAACTTTGGTCAGGCCCTGAACACATCGTAAAATGGAATGCTGCTTCTGATGATTGGCACACTACTAAAGCGGAAAACGATCTTAAAGTAGGTGGCTATTTTTCTAGTAGAATGGAAGCCAAAGATGGAAGCTTTAGTTTCGATTTTGGTGGTGTTTATACTGAGGTAATTGAGAATAAAAAAATCAGTTATTCTTTAGAAGATGCTCGCACGGTTGAAATTCTCTTTACAAATTTGGGAGACTCAACCAAAGTTGTGGAGACTTTTGAAGCTGAAACGACCAATTCCATAGAAATGCAGAAAGCTGGCTGGCAAGCTATACTTGATAATTTCAAACGCTACGCTGAAAACTTTTAAGAGCAATACTATGTCTAGTTCCACACCGATTTATCCTTGTATTTGGTTTGATGATAATGCCAATGAAGCTGCCAAAATCTATTGTTCCATTTTTGAAAACTCCGGAATTACCTCGGAGTCGCCCATAGTTACAACCTTCGAGTTGGCAGGACAACCTTTTATGGCATTAAATGGCGGGCCAATTTTTAAGCCCAATCCATCCATTTCATTTTCTGTGCAATGTGATAGTGATGATGAGATAAACTCTCTTTGGAATGCATTGTCTCAGGATGGTTCAATTTTGATGCCGCTAGATAGCTATGAGTGGAGTGATAAATACGGCTGGGTTCAAGATAGATTTGGAGTAAACTGGCAACTTTCGATAACTGACTCTACAGAAACTTCCCAAAAAATTACTCCTTCTTTTTTATTTACTGGAGCTCTATTTGGTAACGCTGAGAAAGCAATGCTTTTTTATACCTCTGTGTTTGAAAACTCAGAAATCACAAGCCTATTAAAGTATACCGAAAATGGTATTGAAGCCGTAAAACATGCTCAGTTTAAATTGGCAAATGTTAGCTTCACGGCAATGGACAGTTCTCTAGATCATGACTTTCAATTTAACGAAGGAATTTCTTTGATTGTTCACTGCGAAAACCAAAAAGAAATCGACCTTTATTGGAACACACTTACCAAAGATGGAAGCGAACAACAGTGCGGTTGGCTAAAAGACCAATTTGGTGTTTCGTGGCAAATTGTGCCCGATATTTTAAGTGAACTTATGAACGATGAAAAAAGAGCTCCTCGAGTCATACAAGCCTTCATGAAAATGACGAAACTTGATATCAAGGCTTTAGAATCAGCTTAATAAATCATTCAAATTCAAAAAATTAATTCGAGACAACTATGAAAAGAACAAAAATTATCTTTTGGGTAGCAACAGGCTTTCTATTTCTATTTCAAGGTGTGATGCCCGCTTTAACTGGCCATACTGAAATGGCAAAAGAAGGAATTCGCCATCTTGGTTACCCAGAGTATTTTGGCGTTGCTCTTACCATCTGCAAGGTGTTTGGCTCTTTAGCACTAATTATTCCACAAATCCCAAAACGCGTTAAAGAATGGGCGTATGCTGGCTTCGCTTTCGACTTTATCTTTGCCGTAATAAGTAATTGGGCTGTAGATGGCTTTAGCCTCTTGGCTCTATCCCCACTTGTTGTAATGGCAATTTTATTAGTCTCTTATCTTAGTTTTCATAAATTACAGAATCAAAACAAGGCATAAACCTGCTAGTTATGAATAATCCCGAAGTTGATTCTTATATCGCAAACTTCCCTAAAGCCACAAAAGATAAGCTTGACGAAGTTCGTTCTTTAATTCAGGGCTTAATACCTGATGCTGAAGAAGTTATTAATTATGGCATTCCTACTTTTAAGTTAAATGGAAATCTTGTTCATTTTGCCGGATACAAAAACCATATTGGCTTCTACCCTGCCCCTTCTGCCATTACCGCTTTTAAAGATGAATTATCTAATTATGAAACTGCTAAAGGCTCTCTCAAAATCCCGTTAGATCAAGATTTACCCAAGGATTTAATTACAAGAATTGTTGAGTTCAGAGTTCAAGAGAATTTAAAGAAGTAGGTACCCTTCGTCTTTTTGAATCCGAACGTGTTTTTATTATTAAATATCTCCTTCCAAATTCTTTACTAAGCCTTTCTCTTTGAATATCCAGCTAATCCCTTTTTACTCTTTTACAGTTCGTTAATGCTTGGATAATATTCCAATTACTTCTTTGGCCGACATTCACTGATAAATTTCATTATTCATACAACCCACTCATGAAAATAATCAGCCTCTTCCTATTATTCCTTCTCTCCGCAATTGGAGTTCAAGCACAATCATCCAAAAACGATAATAAAGTTATCCTTATCTCACTAGATGGATTACGTTGGCAAGAACTATTTGGCGGTGCCGATTCTGTTGTAGTGAATGATGAACATTCAGTTGATGATATAGAACATCTTAAAAGGCTTGTTTGGAAAGACACAAAAAAAGAGCGTAGAGAGACTTTATTCCCATTCATTTGGTCAACAGTAAGTACTCAAGGTGTTTTGGCTGGAAATAGATGGAAAAACAGCAATGTTAATCTCACGAACAAAGGTGTGTTCTCTTTTCCTGGTTATAGCGAGATTTTAACTGGTTTTGCTGATGACAATATTAACAGCAATTCTAAAAAAAACAATCCAAATGTCACGGTGCTTGAAGCGGTTAATAAAACTCCAAAATACAAAGGTAAGGTTTTAGCTTTTGGTAGCTGGGATGTGTTCCCTTATATAATTAATGAAGAACGCTCTGGAATTCCGGTAAACGCAGGTTATAAACATGCAATTACCGACAATCCAACAGAAAACGAGCTACTCATCAATAAAATTCAAGATCAAACTCCTAAACGTTGGGGAAGTGTCCGATTTGATACTTTTACTCATCAATATGCGATTGAAGCAATGAAAAGAGAACACCCTTCTTTAGTGTACGTTGCCTACGGAGAGACTGACGACTTTGCTCATGATGGCCGCTACGATTACTATTTACAAGCTGCTCATAACACTGACCAATTAATTAAAGACCTTTGGGAATTCACTCAAAATGACCCGTTTTACAAAGGCAAAACTACTTTCATTATTACAACCGATCACGGACGTGGAAGTGGGATAGCAAAACCTAGCCATTGGGACGGACATGGCGACAATGTTATTGGTGCTACATCAACGTGGATTATCGCTTTTGGAAACGGAGTTAAAGCACAAGGTGAACTTATGGATGGTAGCCAATACTATAACAACCAAGTTGCAGCAACTGTTGCTAAGATTCTAGGTGTAGATTATGATGGAAACGGAAAGGCGGGCAAAGCTTTGGATTTGATTAAAATGAAATAAAGCCATCTTTTCTGATGTGATTAATTTCCAAGCTAATTTCGTAGACAAAAAAAGGGAAGCAAAATCTAAATCTTGCTTCCCTTCTATCAAAATAAACCCTATTTCAGGATAAAACGTCTATACGTTAAACCTGAATAGCATTACGTCGCCATCAGCAACTACATACTCTTTACCTTCTTGGCGCATTTTACCAGCTTCTTTTGCTGCTTTTTCTGAGCCGTATTTCTCAAAGTCAGAATAAGCAATAGTTTCTGCACGGATAAAGCCTCTTTCAAAATCGGTGTGGATTACACCCGCCGCTTGAGGAGCTTTAAACCCTTGATGAATTGTCCAAGCACGTGCTTCTTTCGGTCCTACCGTGAAGTAAGTTGCCAAACCTAACTCTTTGTATGCTGAATGAATCAAACGATCTAGACCTGCACTAGTAAGCCCAAGTTCTTCTAAGAACATTTCTTTTTCTTCAGGATCGAGTTCAGCAATTTCAGCTTCAATTTTTGCACAAAACATTACGGTTTCGTCATCATGCTCAGCCGCAACTTTCTTCACAACTTCAACTAACTCATTACCTGACTCAAGATCACCTTCACCAACATTACATGCGTAAAGCACTTCTTTTGCAGATAACAAGAACAAGTCTCTGTATGCTTCTTTTTCGTCTTCTGAGATTTCAAAAAGTCGAGCAGATTGTCCATTCTCTAGATGCTCACGTAAACGCTCTACAACATCTAATTGTGCTTTAAAGCCTTTATCACCACTTTTAGATTGCTTCTTCAACGTATCTACACGTTTTTCTACACTTTCTAAATCCTTTAGGATAAGCTCTTCTTCAATAATTCGGATATCTCGTTCGGGATCAACATTGCCTTCAACGTGAATCACATCATCATCCACAAAACAACGCACAACGTGGATAATCAAATCTACTTCGCGGATGTGAGATAGAAAGGCGTTTCCTTTTCCTTTTCCTTCCGAAGCACCTTTAACAAGACCTGCAATATCAACAAATTCGATTGTTGCTGGAATGATACTTTTAGAGCCTACCATTTTTGCGAGGTTTAGGAGACGCGCATCAGGAACTGAAACCAATCCTACGTTTGGATCAATAGTACAAAACGGAAAGTTTGCTGCTTCGGCACCAGCATTACTTAGCGCATTAAATAATGTTGATTTACCAACATTTGGAAGCCCAACAATACCACACTTTAAACTCATAATACTTCTTATTTATTTACTTAATTAAAATCTATACACTCTTTTCGGATGATTTCCATCCCAGGCAAAGCCATTGCGGTCAATGTGCCAAAACCTTTATCTACATATACGCAACCAGTATCTAAACCAATCATCTGTTTAGTGATGAGCGGCTCTTCAAAAGGCG
>TARA_R110002096_G_scaffold204856_8_pt1 | contig 19666 bp, 25 predicted proteins | sample TARA_R110002096 | Tara Oceans TARA_R110002096 (sample SAMEA4397295) | marine metagenome | biome: Polar Biome; feature: [DCM] deep chlorophyll maximum layer (ENVO:01000326); material: water (ENVO:00002006), including particulate matter (ENVO:01000060) such as... | depth 35 m
GAGGGGCGATCTCTACCAAGGACAATGCTGGTATTATTCGAACCATCAATTATTTTTTCTGAATTAGTAGGAATAAGCGTTGGGACACCTTCAGTTAATGGATCACCGGCAATACCTTTGGCTCGAATAGCAGAATCTTTTCCTAACGATTCTAATCGCTCTTTTACGCTTGGCTGAATTTCATTTCGCCCTGATTTTGAAACTGATTTATTCCAATTGCTTTCGGTCATTTCTTTTATGCTCCTCCGTTTCTTATGCTCGCTAAATTAGCTCTCTTTGTTGGTTCATGCTGCCAATGCCAATGCTCTATTTTAATTTGACGGAATCCATATTTTCCGCCATTCTTATTTAGCCATTCCCACACGTCGCCCTGTCCTGTACTGACTTTTGTTCGACGGCGAATGGCTTTATCGTTTGGAATACCTTTTGTGTTTAAGTCAAGTGCGACACCACTTTGATGATTTGAGAAACCTGGCTTTGCCGCTTTATTTCCTGTCCCATTTAAATATTTACAATAAAAATATTCCTGTTCTTCTGGGAGACGGAAGGAACTATTAATTTTAATATTTACTCCCTCTCGTTTTGCATCAGCTTGCATACGCAAAAATTCTTTAGCCACACGCGCATCCACAATATGTTTTCCAATATATTGTGCTTCAAAATTATATTCCTTCCCCCTTATTATTCCTTTTTGGGTCCAAGTACCACTCGATGTCGGAGTAGGGCGTGGAGGTCTTACGCACAAGCCATCTGATTGACCCGGAGTGTTCGACGGAATAGAACTGTCCGAACAAATCGTATCTCCGGTATTAGAAGATACATTTGCAATAGTATCGGGGGAGGATGTAGAGCCAGCAGATGTATTTAAGAACTTTTCATATGCCTTTTTTAATTTGGGTGAATAAGAACTAATTTGAGCACTACCATTATAAACTCTAACAATCGCATCAAAATTTGGCGGAGAAGAAGTGAACGCTTTGCGATTTTTAGAGGATCTATTAAAAGATTCTTTAAACCACTGAACAATCATAAGATCGCCCGAAGTAAGAGGATCGGCATCATATCCTGCAAGAGCTTCGGAAGGGTTGCCTCCATAAGCTTCAAGGAGTGCCCAGCCCATTACCTGATAACTTCCCCATGAAGTTGATTTTATCGCTTGAACTGGATCTAAACTAAATGCCCTATCAAATGCGGAACGATTCGTATGAGACTTTTTCTTATCAATAAAAAAATCCTTTCCACTTGAACCCTTCTTTTTATTTTTGGGATGTGAAGCCCATTCTTCTTTAGAACGAGTATTATATTTAGAGCCATAAGGTACTTTTCTTCTTCCGGTATAATTAGGTCCACCATACAGGCTGGGTTTAGAGCCCTTGTCTCCGGTTACAATAGCAGGGCCGCGCATCCCCAAAAAAACATGAGGCTCAAATCTTACCGTGTTTTTTGTGGGAGTTCTACCTGAACTTTCAACTTCCATAAAAGCATATAATAAGGGAACTGGAATTCCGATGCCTGTTTCTGATTTTATCAAAGAAGACACATTTTGGGCACGGCTTAATTTAGAATCACCTGCGGAAGATGGTGACAGTCGAGAGGCTGGGGCGGCGGCTGTCAAATAACCACCGGAGGCTGCTTCACATCCTCTTATAAAAGGTGCATTAGTTGGGGGTGCGGTAGAACTTCCATTACCACGAAGACTGTTAGAAGCACCAAAGGCACTCGAACCTTCGTTACTTTGGTCGGGATCATAAATACCATTTTTAGTTGGATTGGTATCACCAGAAGATCCAGCCCCATCTGCAAATTTTTTGATGTATACAGGTTGTGTTAAATTATTTTTATCAGCAAAATCTACAATTACAATGTCTCCTACAGCAATATCCTCTTTACTCGCATCTTCATCATTAGCTGTAAAGGTCGGATACAATTCAATGATGCCTTGATGTGGACCTGGTACATCTCCATACAAAGCCGGTTCAGGAAGTGCTGCATGAATTTCAGGTATTCTAACTTTAAGTTGCTTGAGTGGTTTGGTAATCATCCCCTTTAAGGAAGCCCAGATACTATTGGCAGAATCATCTTTTCCTGGTTCTACTCTCAAAACAATCCCCTTGAGTTGTCCAACATTTTCAAATGCTTTATTATTGTATTGATCTTTGAGAACATTTCGTAATGCCCCCATGACTGTAGTGTTATTAGGATCGTATGTTATTGCCGTATTTGGTTTTTCTATTTGATTTAGATCGCCGAAGCCGGGTCGAAGGCGTGTGCTCTTTGGTTTAGGATCTGCCACATTTATTCACCTAGATTATTAAGTTCGTTAAAAATTTCATTGCGCTCTTCAGAAGACAAGCCTGTTTCGTCCTTTTCGCTTTTTTGTTTTAGCCCAGCAATTTTAACCAATTGCTCGTTTGAGCGTTGTAAAGTTTCAACATACTTCGCGGCAGTTACACCAACGTCGCGATGACGATCTTCGGAAGCAGCAATATACTTTACCAAGTCTTTTAAGAGTTCTTTTGTTTGCTCTCTATCTTCTCTGATGTTATCAATCGCTTCGCTAGTAAGCGTATCAAAATCTGTTTTTGTCTTTACTCGTTCCATCTTTTTTTAAAATTAAAATAATCATTTCTGAAACGCTGAAGGCTATTGAGAACCTGCTTCGTGTTTAGATTTGTGATTTCTCTAATGTATAAATAAATAGCCTTCTTATTGAAAATTTCAATCACATCTGGTTCAGCTAGTAAGATCTTAATTGCTTTCAAGACCTTGACTTCATTTTCTTTCAGATTTTGTTTTTCCCACCTATAGATCTCTTTCCATAGATGTTCCATGTATTCTCTCCATTCCCTAGCCTCATCATAATCATTATAGACCGCAAGGTGACGAGATTCAGCATTTTTAGATATGTTCTCATATGCAGACTCGCGGCGAAGCTGAATTGCTGTTTTTTTGACTTTGGCAATAAACCAGTTCTTTGTTATAACACTGAAATAGGAAAATGCTTTAGATCCTTTAGTAGCATCAAAATTACTCAATATGGTTATAAGATGGATCTCACACTCATCTTTCAGCATGGATACATTAGGTAGGTTGGTAAACTTATATGTAAAAACAATCTTGTTTATCATCTCTAGAAAAACAGGTCGAATCACATCACGATAAACAGTATTCCGATATTTCATATTATCTGAAGCGATATAGTCCAAAATTGCCTTCTCATGAACAATAGTAAAATATTTTTTGCTTTTACGCTTCGAGTTCTTCTTCGTCACTTTCCATATCCTCCGATGCCTGAAGTAATTGCTGTGCTAATTCTGGCTGTGTAAAGGAATAAATTTCTTCATACCCCTTGAGATATTCTATCATCTCGTTTGTGTGATCGAGGAGAGATTTAAGTGTTTCGTCACCATAAAAGGTGGGCATTTCATAAACAGAATTCAAGTGCTCCCTAAACGCATCCATCAAGCTAAAAATTTCAGTGCTTGCTTCGGCAGCATTATAAACCGTCTCGATCTTCACCAAGGTATTTTTAGCATAACCAAACATAAAAATATTAATGAGAACAGAGATTCCCGCGATTACCGAAAGAGAAATTATTACATAACTCATTTTTTATACCTCCTGGTTTTCAAGTCAGATTGATCTTGCTTCAATTCTTCTTTCGCTTCAGCGATGGCACTCTCAACAACGCTTCCAGCTTTAGAATCTCCACGAATTTTAGAATCTTTTTGGGCTATAAAAATCTCGCTTGGTATGCGGGCGATATAACCATCTTCTCCACAACTTTTACAAATTGTATAAGTTTCATGCAAGGAGTGGAAAATTTCAAAGTGTGAATTGCACTCGCTACAAATATAAGAATATTTAGGCAACTGTTTCCTGCTCTGGTTCTTTCACTTCTAATATAGGTGGATTTTCTACCACCAAACCATCGGCTGTGCTTACCAAAACAAATTCTTTTAACATATCTGTTATGTCCGTCTGCTCCATTAAGCCTTTTTGCAGAGCCATCATTAGGGCTCCGATTGCTTGATTAGATAATTTATAGTTTGTCATGTATTCTCCTTATGTTTCATTAACATATAATAGATTCTTAATTCTTTCTGGTTCCCAAAAACCTTTATACCATAGTTTATCACTTAACTGATCTTTTTTTAAATCTTCTTTCATTGTGTCCAGAATAAGATTTTCATAATGGTATAAGTATAATTCTTTGCCGTAGTACATCACACGCTGATTTTGTTCGTTTGCTCTTAGACATAAATCAACATCCTGATAGGAGGCTTTAAGAGATGGACAAAAGCCGCCGCTTTTCATATACCACTCCGCGTCTATAATCAAAAAGGCGGCTGTTATAAACAATTCACCTTTGTCACAATTTACTTTTGGGTCTTCCTTGGGATAACCGCGAAACATATGTAAGGCAAACAATCCGGCTTCGCCTGGTCTTGGTCCAAACATCGAGCCAGCGTATTGAACCTTGTCTGCTCTATCGGGCTTGTGATATAAGAAATCCTTGGTAGGATAGAGAAGTTTAGTTCCGGTAATTGTGTTTTTATTTTCAGTATGTTTCTTATAGAGTATTGGTAACATCTCTGGATTGTTTGTCCATAAATCCGAACTCCACAAAATAATATCTTTTAGGTTTGGTGATTTAGTTTTCAGGGCGTGAGTTGCGAGATTGTGCAGCATTGAAAAATTAAATTGATTTGCGGTGTTATCCACCCGCATATATGAACAGTCGCTTTCAAGCGAAATTGTCTTAATGTGATCTGTCTCTGAACGATCATCAATTATTAAGACGTTTGCAAAATCAAAAATTTTGTTCTGCTTCATATTATTCAAAGTAAATTGCAAAAGTTCTGCGTTATCCTTAATACAGAGAAGGATGTGTGGTTTTTTATAGTCGGTAGTTTCAGCATCAATAAATTGGCACCCGTATTCATTGGAGGTGGTGTTTAGGTTATATGAATTGGAATAGAAGCTTTTTACCACGTCATCTTCTGACTGTGTTACGGTGAACTTGGATGGATTAATTTTCTTTTTAAAGTTGTATACATGTGTGTGGTTATTTATATTCATAGTATTTCTTTATATTTCCGGGTTTTTTAATAATGTGATTCCATTCACCACGAATTATTTTATTTTTTATCAGAGGATAACCCATTTGGATGAGTTCTTCCCACTTGTCTCGGTGCGGATTAAACTTAGAGAGATCAACAATTTTTAATAAGCCATAGGTATCACCAGGCGAGTCCCAGTGCTTGACTGGGAATCTAGCTCCAACCTTTAATTTATGATGTTTGAGATAACTCGTGAGCCCATATTCACACGATAAAATTACGGCTTCGCGAAGTTCAGGCATTCTCATCGGAATGATTTTTTGTCTAAACTTTATTTGTTCAAAAAATGGAAGAAGAAAGCCGAGGGCTCTCTTTTCAAAAACCATAAAATGGCTTTGGATGTGATAAGGATCTTTTCTTGGGCTGTCTGGGTATTGCTCTACAGAGTCGGTGAGCCCCCAACAATCCATACCACACGCTTCAGCCCACTTAAAAGTATCCTTGAACGTACCCACTAATGAATTGCTATCGTTTACAAAAGCTATTCTATCATACTTTTCTATATCTATACTTCTAAGGACTCCATAAAGAGGTCCAAAATCTCGCCCCTTATTTGCAAATCTCATAATCTTATATGGTAACTCTATGTTTATTTCAAGATTAGTTGTCAGGATAGTGTCTGTAAAATATTGACTCAATTCTTTTATATATGATTCTACCGTAAGTGGAAGATATCCTTTGCTGTAAGATACAAATATAAGAAGTGAGTTTTTTACTTTTATCTTTTTCTTCACAATAAATAAATCCCATAACCCAAGTGATTAGACACAGCTTCATAAATTCTTTCCATGGCGTGACTCCTCAAGCCGTCCGATGAAAATCCAATTTCAAATTCTCCAAGTGTAAGATCTTGATCCATAAAAAAATCCCATACTTCGCCTTTCATCCAAAACATTGTACCAGCAACAAAATTAGGATTTTGTGGAAAACAAGAGTTAGGGTTCAAATTAAGTTTTTTAGTAAAAAAGGTATAATTTTCCATATTGCTTTCAATCCCAAAACAATCGCTATAAAATCGTTTTATCGAAACAAGACCTATAGATGGCCACGCATCAAATCCACTTACGATTTCACTTACCCTATTTTGTGAACCTAACAAGCCATTTAATAATCCATATGTCCACTGCGTCTTAGTCACACCAAGAGGTAGCACTTTTTCTCCTAGGCTTTTTGTATGTAATTTGCAAACGTATTTGTATTTACCTTTCATTCCAGATTCCTTAGCTTTGATGGTGGAGGCTACAAAGCCACCATTATCTGTTCCTCGATTGTCGGATGTTGTGAAAAAAAAAGATATATGAGGATTATTCTGGATTAGCTCTTTTTTATATTTCTTGATTTCTTCACCCTTTGACCCTACAATTTCAGAAAAATTTAAATACACATCAAATGGTCGTCCTATGTTTTCTAAATATGGCATAATCACATGATGAAGATTGCTCAAATCGTGACTGTGAATAATCAACGCAATATCTGGATTAGTCACTTTGCAGCCTTTCATAATAATCTCCAACTATAAAAGATTTATTGGTATTTACTGAAGAAGATATGCCCAAGTTCTTGATCTTGTCATAGTCTACTGATTTGATTACCCTAAAATCAAAACTCACTCTAGTTTTTCCCGTTGTGTTGATTTTATTACCATGATTCAACAAGCCGCCGCTAAAAACAAAAATTTGTCCATAGTTTAAATTAATTGGTTCATATTTTTTGCTATCGGGATTAGTCTCCACCCATATAGTATTTGTATTTTTACAATCAGTCAATGGTATAAAAAAGTTGATTTCTTCAAAAGGGTGTTGGTAATTAGAATCCTTATGCCATTCACCAACCGACTTATTATCAGTTAGGGCAACTCGAAAGGATGGTCGTTTTTGATAAACAAGGCGTTCGTCAATGAACATTTTTGAAACATAATTTTTAACAAACCTTTTATAGAGAGAATCAAATTTATTATCTAACTCACATCCCTTATAGAACGCCGAATGAAATATAGTGCTTTGGTCGCTTGCTCTCGTAAAAACTTCATATTTTTCACAATGTTCGTGTAAACATTCTAGCTTATTATTATCAAGATATTCTTCAACAATGGATCTAAAATCCCACTTGTTAATATCATAATTTACAATCTGTCTTAAGACCATTATCTATTATCTTTCCTATAAGTTTCTATTTTTCCAAAAGTCTTCTGTTTGGACCATGGTCTGTTTTAGGCTTTTTCCGTCTTTGGTTTTTTGCAATTGTTGTTTATGCCTTCGATACAGGACATCCTTATTACGGGGGTGAATTACGCTCAATTCTGGAGACACAACACACATATATTTCTTCTGATTCATATCAGATAATAATGTACCATCATGACCACCGTAGACACTTAGTTCTTTATATCCCCCAACCTCGTCCCAAGCGGACCTGCTAACAAAAATACAACCACCAGCAATATGAGCACCTGACGCATTATAAATTAGTTTCTCTTTTGTTCCATCAGAAGTCAATACGTGATATTCCTTTTTTAGCTGTTTTATAATATGACATTGTTCATCTTCTAGATTAAGGGAAATAAGCCCTAATTTTTTTTTTGTTTCTTCAGTAAAATTTTCAGCAATACTATGTAATTTCTCAAAGATATTACATATCTTTGGCGAGAATTGGATATCAGAGTCGGCTGTCAAGAAATATTTAAATTTATGAGTATTGATAGAACGATATAAATCGTTAACCACATAGGCTTTTCCATAATTTTTATCATAGGCTTTTATTTCTAAAATGATATCATCTGGTATATTTTTTTGTATCATGCAACAAATTTCACTAAACCACTTTGGCGATTTAGCCCATCCGCCAAAAACACATTTAACATCATAAGGAAACTCCTTTATATAGTTCCCGAATGTTTTGATTGATTCTATATTAATATCTAAATGATTTTCATCAGGAATAAATATGGGCTGAATATATGGTATCATAATTTTTCTATATACTAATATCTTTAGGAATAAAAATTCCTACTTCCTTTCGATATATTTTTTTCACGTTATCGCTTCTATCCGAGGCTATATCATAAATTGTTCTACGTCCATTACCAACATGCACGATACCTTTTTTATCACTCAATATTTCCTCTAAAACTTTCGGTGCAATAATATCGACATAATCTTTCGAACTCCATTGATCTACAAATGCAGCCTCATAAGGAAACTCATAGCCAAAAAAGCTTGTCCTAATGACTAAACTATTTTCATAAGTTCTTACCAGCAATTCGGCGGCCGCTTTTGTCTTTGCGTATTTTGACAACGGATTGATTGGATCATCAGTCGTGTAGTTTCCTTTCTCTCCATCGAACACATAATCAGTTGATATAAAGACTAGCTTTTTTCCCAAATCTTTACAACTTTTCAAGATATTCAGTGTCCCTAATACATTCACTTCCCAAGCTCGTGAAGGATCGTTTTCTGTGGCTTTTACATCGGTTATTGCGGCAGAGTGAACTACTGTATCACAATCGCCCGAAGCCTTGATATAATTGTGAATTTGATAAGGATTTGTTATATCACAATATTTAGATGCTGGTGCTATAAACTTTACATCATGGGCTTTGGATATTTTTATTAGCTCGGTGCCCAGTGTTCCCGAACCTCCTGTAAGGAATATTTTTTTTAAAACCATTTGTGTATTCCTTTGGAGTGCTTTGGTTCCCATCCAATCTTTCTTATTTTTGTAGAACTCACAGAATAGCGCAAATCTTGACCCCAACGATTATCTACAAACTTAACCGACCGTCGATCTTTTTCTTTCCACTTTAGCATTGTATCCACAACTTCTAGATTGGTCATAGGATTTTCGGCTGCAATATTATATGTTTGGTTTTTGATGCCAGCCTCGATGATATGAAATAATGCCTCCACATTGTCTTTGACATATGTCCAGTCGCGAACATAAGAGCCATCGCCGTGAACTGGGATTTGCTTTCCACTTTGTAGAGAACTCAAACACTTGGGAATTAGTTTTTCTTCATATTGGCGAGGACCATAGTTATTCGCGCTCCTGGTTATAATATATTCCAAACCAAAAGTTCTATAATATGATAATACTAACATTTCCGCTGCGGCTTTGGTTGCTGAATATGGGTTTGATGGAGTTAATTTATCTTCTTCAGTAAAAGAACCTTCCAAGCGATCACCGTATACTTCATCTGTGCTAATCTGAAAAAATAAAGGTCGATCATATTCTGGCTTTCCGCGAACAAGTTCTAAAAGATTATGAACTCCTAAAATATTACTTTTAATAAAAGGACTTGTATCTCGAATTGAATTATCAACATGGCTTTCAGCCGCAAAATTAATAATTACGTCGCACGATGGAAGATGTTTTAGTTCGGATATATCTTCTTGAATAAGGGTATAATTTTTGTCTGAATCCCAAGGTAAAGTTTTGTGGGAAGCATAACCCATCTTATCAATGTCGATAATGGCAATATTTCGTTCTAACGCGGATTCAACAAAGTGTGAACCGATAAACCCGCGACCACCTGTTACAATAAACTTCATACTTCCTCATAAAAGAATTTAGGATCACTTGAATATTCTCTAAACGATTGTGCTCCTAAGTCTTTCTCACTAAGTATAACACTTCTCTCATCAGTTTTTAATTTAATTTTAAGGTCGGGATCTTTTATGCTGATTGCTGATTCACCATCTTTGCTGTAATAAGAAGAGCACTTATACATTACATGTGAATTTTCAAGTGCCTCAAAACCGTGAGCATAGCCAGCAGGAACCCATAAGACATTTTTATTTTCCTCGGACAATTCGAACTTCCAGCACTCTCCATAAAAAGGGGAGTTGTATCGAATGTCTATAATATAATCTATTATTTTTCCTGAGATTGTTTGCACAAGTTTTCCCATTGGTTCGTCCCACTGGTAATGTAAACCACGAACGACGCCTTTGTGAGAATAGGAAACATTGTCTTGGCAAAAATCTTCTTGTAACTCTTTGCTAATAGTGGATGAGAAAGATTCATAAAAATATCCTCGATTATCAGGATAAGATTTATGTGTGAATAATTTATGTTCTTTCATTTTTGATCTTCCTTAAAAATTTCCCATTCTTTGTACCTATTGTAAATAATGCTGGGTGGTGGACCACTACTATTAGTGTCACATGAAAGAAAAATAACAGGAGTCACATGAGGATTCCATTTAGTATAATATCTTTGCCGATTTGATTCTATACTCCATACTATATGAGGCGTGTTACATAAACTGGCAAGGTGCATCGGACCTGATGATGTCCCAAGTACACATCGCGAGTTGCGTATTATAGAAACAGTTTCTTCCATCGTAATATTTCGTTTATCTAAAGACCCCGGAACATGGAAAGAAGATTGAAGGGTTCCAATTGATACTGTTTGATATCCAGCATTGTTGTAAAGTGAGCATAATTCTTTCCATTTGTCTATATCCCAATTATGTACTTTTGGTCCTTGTGGGCGATTACGTGCATGAAATACAATAATGTTTTCTATCGTAGGAGTTTTTTCACCGAATTTAATGTATGATGGCTTTATTGGGGGAATGCCTTCTATTCCAGAGGGGAAAACAGTGTTATATCCACTCATCGGACTCAGATTACAAAAGGAGCGTGGCAAATAATAGTGAGTATGATTTTTATCTAATATAATCTTGTTTTCTTTTAGTGTTGAATAAACATCCACTAAATTATACTCATAACCTTTCATGTGGAAACAATCAGACAAATTTTTATTTTTTGGTTCAAAGGATAAGTAGGTGTCAGAAAAATCATTATATAATAGCGAAGTATTTCCTTGGGCTATAATAATAGTTCGATCAAAACTTTTTGATAAAGTTCGGAGATGACCCTGCCACGCAAAAAGTTCCCACCCAAATTCACCAAGCCAAGGGCCCGCAACTAAAGTCTTAATCATTATTTTTTTATCCTACGAAGAACCTCATGCTTATCCTTCGAATTATCATAAATATTTAGTATATTCTTAGCCCACTCTATTCTCGTATATTTTTGGACTGTTTTATTTCCATTCTTTCTGATCTTCTTTCTTTCATTTTCATTATCTAAAAAATATTTTATCTTCTCATTCAAATCTTTGATTGAGTTAAAGATAACAAGATCTTCTCCATCCGTAAACATTTCAGAGCGACCACACCAATCATCAGATAACAAAAATCCATTAGCACCTAAAATCTTATAAACCCTATCGGATGCCCCCGAGGTCGTACAAAAATTTAAATTAATTTTACTTTTTGATACCGCTATTGCATGATCTTTGGCATAAGCATTAGAAATTATCTTAACGGGATACATAATGTCCTTAATGATGCTTGCCCTGTTGCCATATAAAGCGCCAATAAAACTTACCCCGTATTCGGTTTTATTTTCGTATGGCTTATCAACAAAATCATCAAATCCTTCGCATACATGGAAAGAATTTTTATTTATTTTTTGTGCCTCTTTTAGAACGTTTCCTTTATCGCAACAAAAGAAATCTACCAACGAAGTTTTTCTTTTCATCTCATAGTTGTAGGTCATTAGAGGGTCCATGAACCATAAACAAGTGGTAGTTATTTGATTTATTTTTTCGAAAGACTCAAACGATATACCATTACATTTACTGTAAATAACCAAATCTGGATTTATCGCTTCAACTTCACGAACCAATTTCAAATCTCTTTCATGACTGCCAATTTTTTCCGCTATAGCCCTATAATTAAAACCAGACGCCTCATGTCCAAGGTTTTTCAATGCCCTTAATTGAGAATTGTTTGTTGACTTACCTTGATTGTCAAAAACAGCTACAAATAAAATTTTCATATTATTTTTTTTAATGTGTTTTCAATAATATCTGCACCCTGCTCTAAAGTATTGATATTAAGCTTGTTGGTGTGGGCAGCTTCATATAAAATTTCAGCTTGGGTGGTGCATAATTTAGGTTGCGAATTAAACATTTTAATTTGCTCAGCTAAGTCTTCTGTATCTTTTGCCCACACTAACGAATCGCCATACAATTCTCGAATATATGGAATTTCCAAATTAATGGTAGCTGTTCCCACTAAAGCCGCTTCTAATTGTGGAAGACCATGCCAAGCACTTATCTGAAATTTTGCCTTTGAAAGCAACGAAAACTTTTTGTCACCGTTTATATTACTGTAAAAGCGTACTTTGGTTCGTGATCCTTTTAAGATATTTTGGATTACAGTTTGTTCTGGACCACTGCCCACAATTACCCAACTGGTTTCTAGATTAGCTTTTTTTACGGCATACGCCAAATCTGCAACTCTTTTATTAGGTACAAGCCTCGAAACCGTAATAAAGTAATTTTCCTTTTCGTTATTTCTGTCCTTATCTTTGGGAATCGGGCTAGAGGGATATTTTATAAAACAATTAGGCAATTTATTACCCGAAAATTCTTGAGCAATTTTTTTACAAACATGTCCCGCACAAGAGTTTATGTTGCTTTTTATCGCACAATCTATAATTTCTTTATATTTATTATAATAAGAAATATTTTTGTGATGTCCTGCTATATGCTCTTTCCTATACCCCCAGTTTTGAGGATTATCTCCACCGGAGTAACCATAAATTCTAAATGGGGGAATCCATTCCCAATGAGAATAAACAGGAATTTGGAGTTGTTGAGAAAGTTGGTATCCTAAAGGAACTGTGGCTTCCATCGCAGTAAAAATCACGTCCCAATCTTTCTTTACACTTGGGAAAGGGTTTCGACCTGGGACAAACAGGTCCATTCTTTCAAATCGATTTTCCATCAGTTCTGCCATCGCAATTTGTGGTGACGTATTGGCTACACCATTTGGAGTTATATACAATACTTTCATTTAAAAATTTCCTCATATATGATTTCAGAAGGCATAAGGGGCGCTAAAAACAATCTTTTATCTCTTTTATTCAGGGGAGAAAGAACCCATTCCTTGTCCTGATTAAATGTTTCAAACCTTTTACAAAAACCATCTCTTTCGGTTTCATTCCACTCAATATTTTTTCTAAAAACCAAAGTTCGCTTCCCAAAGAAAGCACTTGTTTTTTGAATACCACCAGAATCCGTAATAATAAAATTAGATGCACCCATCAATTTAACCATTTCTGTATAACAAAGAGGTTCTATTATTTTAATATTGTCTGGTATTGATACTTGATTTAAAAGTGGTTTAACTCGATGATGAGCCGGAAAGATTATTTCCTTTTCAAGACTCTTACAAAATTGTAAAATTAGGCTTAGCCTATCAACATTAGTATTAAGTTGTCGATGAATTGTCATCACTCCATAGTTGGAAGTGCATATCTCAGGATTTATTATATTAAGCAGCTCATATTCAAGATCTCCGCAAAAGATTCCATTAGACACTCCAGATAGAGCCTCGGGTGAAGAACAAAAATTAATTGTTGAAACACTATCGGCATAAATTCTATTTATTTCTTCGGGAATCAAAAAATTTCCACAACGCAATCCTGCTTCAATGTGACATACAGGAATTTTTAATTTATAGCCAACTAGACCAGCGCAAAATGTCGAATTGGTATCTCCAAGAACTAAGATATAATCAGGCTTTTCAAGAATTAAAATATTTTGTAATTCTTTAATAGTGTTAGCAATAAATTCTATTTCATTATTTTTCGGGACAACTACATTATAGTCGATTTTTAAATCTAAATCATTAATGATATCCCGCGAAACAGCATCAGAATAGTGTTGCAAAGTATCTATTACTACATGATTTACATTATTTTGTTTAAATCTATCATACAGGGGCTTAATTTTAATATACTGTGGTCGTGTGCCAATAATGCTAACAATCTTCACTTTAGTTCTAACTTACGAAGGGTTGATCCTTCTATTGTTTTTTTATCAAAATCAAAATTTCCAATAATATCAAATGCTCGGATCGATGTGCTGGAAGCCTCCATCACTAAGCTTCCAATATTATACTTCTTTAGAACATTTTGAACATCCGTTGAACCATCATCAAAGTATATCAAGCAATTTGTCAACTGCTTGTCGTTATTGAGGATAATTTCATACTCTTTCAAAGGATAATCATTCCAATGCTCGCCATCAATATAAATAAAGTTAACATCCTTCACATTCGCTAATAACTCAGGAAGCAATTTTAATGAATCGCCCTTATATGATTTAATATTATCAATTTCTAAGTCTTCCCACAAGCACTTTGCAATTTTTAGTTCTTTTGGATTGACATTTATGGTATGTACTACACCAGAGATCACAGATGAAAATAAAGATGCCGATAGACCCTTATAAGTCCCAATTTCTATTACATTATTTACTTTATTCTTTGCTAAAATTTCACAAAGCAGCTCTAACTCATTTGAATTCTTCCAGACACATCGCTCGATGATACTTTTGAATCGTTCTGTGCTCAACCTACTCTTTATTCTCTCTTGGATTGTATTATATCTTTCTAAATTTTTCACTTTTCTAGTCTCCCTTTTGTAAGCGATAGCTATCCTCATCAAAATGTTGTGTTGAAAATTCAAATAACTCTGTATCTTCTAGTGCGATCATTTGATGACGTAATCCGGTATATACATGAAAATTGTCACCTGCATTTAAAACAATTTCATTTGCATTCATTATATCATCATTATCTGAAAATTTCAGAAGGATTTTACCTGATTGGATATAAAATACTTCATCTTTAATTTTATGATAATGCCAGGAACATTTCTTGCCTTTGACAAAATATAAAAGCTTGCCGCAATATTTTTTGCAATTAACAATCCATTTCTCAAATCCCCAACCCTTTGAGACAAACTTAATCGGTATAGAAGTCGTCATCTTTTTTGCCTTTATCATCTATGTATATATCTCCTTGTGGCTTACCCATAAACAAATCATGATATTTTACATCCCACCCATCTAATTGTTGTGATGTATAAGTATAGAATATTTTATACGCCTCAATTACATCATTATTCGTTCTCCCCATTCCTCGGGCAGTTTGATAAATGATGGTATGACCTTCTTCATATAATTTATTATTTTTTTCTATTCTATCGCGAAATGGTTCAGAATTGTCATAATCACCATTAGTGTTATTACAAATTGTCCCATCTATATCAAAAACATAAATCATACACATCCTCCTTTTTTATTGCATAAGTCCCAAATTTCTGAACTACAACTCCGCTGCATTGATTAGCAAACTTAATTGCTCGGCCCATATCATCTGTTTTTAAATATGCACAGGCTAATGCCGATAAAAATGTATCTCCTGCTCCGCAAACATCAAAAATTTCCACTTTTTGGGTAGTAAACCGCTTGCCGCCATACTCAGCCCCATCTTCACCTAACGTCACAATTAATTCACAATTTACAGGAAAATTGGTGGCACATTTATGCTCTTTTTGGTTAATCTTTAAAATACAGTTTTCGTAACACGATAAATCTTGCTTTTTACTATCAACAAATATTTTCTTATTTTGGGATTTTATTAAAATCTTTTTTATAACCTTTGGACTCAGTAATCCTTTATTATAATCAGAAATTATGATGCCATCAAAAGATTGAAAATCAACTGAATCAATGTCTGCATCGCTCAAGGGTTGAACCTCTTGATCTTCGCCCCAATCTACTCGTAAAAGATGCTGTCGCGATTTATTATCAATATGTCGCGATTTAACTATTTGTTCTCGATTAGTTAAAATTTCGACCGTAGCATTAAGTCCTTCCAAATTCGGTTTAACATTGAGAGCCATACCACCTTTTTTCTCTGTCTTTAGAACCTTAAAGATTGGAACAGGTGCTTCAGGACTCATACGTTCACAAACACCATAATAATAATGATCAGCACATGAATCACCTATTAGGAGAATTTTCAAGGATTTGAGTTGTTGAATATCCATCAATTCTTTCAAAAAACTTTAACTCCTTAGCATAGTGTTCACCAATTACTTCTTTACCACGCCAATCAGAGCCTACAATAAGGATATCAGGAGCGTAAGATTTTATTAAATTTTCCAACTCAGAATGACTATCAAAACTAACCACTTCGTCAATATAACGAATTGCTTTTAAAATTTCAAGCCGATCTTTTAAACAGTTGTGAGGGCGGCTTTTGCCTTTATCTTTTTTAACTTTTTCATCCGAATCTATACCCACCACTAATCTATTCCCGCAAGTGCTGGCATATTTAAAAAGTTCTATATGACCTCTATGTAAAATATCAAAACAGCCATTAACAAAAACAGTTATTTTTGACATTTCTCTAATTCCTTAAGATATTTTTCAATACCATTCTCTAAAGTTGTAAAAGAAAATTGATAACCTGTTTTTTGAAGATTATTTAAGTCCGCTTTCGTGAAAGTTTGATATTTTTTCTTTAATCCTGTTGGCATTTCTTTTTCTATTATATCAAACTTGTAATGATTCTTTAAGTGCTTGATAATTTGCATAAAGGATTTAGGATCACCTGACCCACAATTAAAAATTCCACTGATTTCTGGATGTCGTAAAAAAAATAAGTTAACATTAATCACATCATCAACAAAAATAAAATCTCTTAAAAAATCTTCGCTTCCCTGGAATGGTCTTACAACACCTTCTTCCATAATTTGATTGAAAAATTGCAAAATTGTTGATGCCATTTTTCCCTTGTGTGATTCGCCTGGACCGTAAACATTAAAATATCTCAATCCAAGAATTTGTGAGCGTGGCTCAAAACATCTTACATAGTTGTCAAAAAGTAATTTTGATTTAGCATAAAGGTTTATAGGCTTTTCACATTCAAGATCCTCATAAAAACCGTTTTCGCCTAATCCATAAACAGCCGCCGATGAAGCATAGATCAATCGGATGTTATTTCTATAACAATAATCAAACAATATCTTACTATATTCAAAATTTTTATACATCATCTCCATGTTATCATAGTTCATGGTATCGGTACAAGCTCCTTGGTGGAAAATCACATCGTCTTTTTCAAGTATATGCAAATTTTGAAGAAATTCTTGATAATCAATAAATTGCTCAACAAAGGGAGATAATTCTTGCTTTTTTTGTAAGATCTTACCTGCTTCATCTATTGCATATACATTACCATATTTCAAAGGACTTATTCTTTTGATCAAGTGACCACCTATAAATCCACATCCACCAGTAATGAAAATTTTCACTTCTTCCTATTATCCTTTCTATCCCCAACATGATATGCTCTTGCTTTAGGATTAAAGCCAATTGTAAACCCACATTTACGAATCGCGAAACTCCACATTACATCAGGCGCATTTCCAAACAAACCAAAAGGTTCTATTTGTGCCATAACATCACGATGGACAATTGAGTTTGCTACATATGCTGTAGGTGAATCTTCGACTACACCTGTTTCAACATTATAATCAAGTGGTCTATGCGGCAATTGTAGAGACATACTAGGAAACTGCATCCAATCTTCTCCATGTTCATGACGATTCCCTAAATCGTTTGTTAGTCGGAATCCATATTGACCGGGTTCTTTCTCTTTTAAAAACTCGCTCATGTTTTCGTACCATTCCTCATCTGGTATAATATCATCATCAAATATACCAACCCATTCAGTATTAAGATTTTGCATTCCTAATCGAAACTTTCTCATCTTATCAACATCCCAACCTGGATAAATAATACTTTTTCCGCCCAATTCATTTACTAATTGTGTGAGCAAAGATTCTCTAGGTGCGACTAACACATAATTCTGATTGCTTGCTTTAATACAACTAGGAATAACACGCTCCAACATAAACGTATGTCGAGGATGACCATCCTTTAGGTTTGATGTAACTTGAATAATTCCTAAATCCATATTTCTTGCCTTCTATCGCAAAGGCATATGAGAAGCCATAGATAGTGCTTCATCAATTACTTGTTCTGTAGAAATAACAGGAGGAATACAGGCTTCCACAATTTTGTTATACATCACCGAAGATGAAAACTCTTTAGTTACATACTTCTGAAGTTTCTTTGCTTTCGACTTTGGTTCGCCATAACTTTTACGAACAGAACGCAAAACTTTTTTATAATCCCATTCTTTTGCAAAGGACCATTGTGAATCTGCTTGAATTACTCCCTCCCATTTTGCCTCTGGTTGAATCATTTTGATATCATAAGAAACAGGTGAGAACATCGCGGTCTTTTTGGTTTTTCCTTTCTTATCTCTGACATCCATATAAAGATAATCGCATTGACCACCCCACCCAACTGTAACAATCGGTAATCCATTATATGCGGCTTCAAATAGAGGTAGCCCAAAACCTTCACCGTGGCTAATGTTAATTAATGCCTTAACTTTTTCATGTTGATAAACGCTATTCATTTCTTCTTCAGCTAAATCTCCATGTAAAAGATAAACACTACATTGGCGATTTTCATATTCAGCCAATAAATCCTTAAGACGAATTTCAGTTATTTGCCGATCTCTTTTGGAGTTTTTTGCCAACGAAGTTTTTACAACAAGGCCGACCTCTTGATCATAAAATTCTTCAATAAACCATTTGATGGTATTTTCTAAATTTTTCCTAGGTATCCAGGTGCCAACTGTAAGGAAATTAAAATCATCCTTAAGTTCTAGCTTTATAGGTCTTGTCTGAATATCTTTTACAGGATAACCAACCACATCAACTGGTGTATTTACTTTTGCTATAAACTCTTGACCCGTGGTTGGATCTTGTGTTTTGATTTCCGTAGTATCAAAGCCAAATTTTGAATGTTCTGAAACTACAATGATTTTATCCATTAGGAAGGACTTTTCTATCCATTGAGGAGCAATTTTAGTAGTTTCAATTCCAGCCGTAACACCGATATTATAAGGGGCTAATTTTTCCCATTCATTAGGAATTGTTACCTGAAGTGACACATCGAATGTGCCCCCACTTTGAGTATATTGAATTGTTTTTTGTAACAAGAAATCAATCCATTGTCTTTCCTCATTATCTTCCCATAACCACCCGGTAGCACCCCAATTGGTGCTTAGGAGATATACATCAAATAGTTCCGGCTTTGATCGGAGCGAACGTAAAACAAATCGTGTATGTTCTCCATATCCGCTTTGACTTAGTGCTGGTCCTCTTACTAAAATTGTTTTCATACTGCTATTAGCTCCCATGCTTTATAATTTTTTCGTGTTCCCCAAGAACCATGCTTTTTGTGAGTATCGAGTATAATCTTTTCCCACTGAGAGGAAAAATTATCAAAATTATAATTCTCAAGAACATGTTGCCTTGCGCACTCACCCATCTCTTTACGTTTGCTCGCGCCAAACTCATACATCATCATCAATCCATCAATAACCCTTTCTTCTGAAACTCTATCTTCATAAATAAAGGGAACTTCCTGCGAGCCAATGATTGCTTTAGATGCGGGTTCTAGTCCAATGCCGTGCTTATATTCAGTCACACCTTTATTTCTTTTATTTCGCGATAGCATCTTTTTCTGTGTTACGTCTTTCAATGAAGTAACTTGTTCTTGAAGTCCGCCAGTCATTGTTGTCATGATAGGCG
>TARA_R110002096_G_scaffold154923_1_pt1 | contig 19653 bp, 15 predicted proteins | sample TARA_R110002096 | Tara Oceans TARA_R110002096 (sample SAMEA4397295) | marine metagenome | biome: Polar Biome; feature: [DCM] deep chlorophyll maximum layer (ENVO:01000326); material: water (ENVO:00002006), including particulate matter (ENVO:01000060) such as... | depth 35 m
AATGCCTGGCATGGCGGCAAACGACGATGTCCAGCAATGGATGAATCGCGAATTTATGGAAGGGCTTATTGACAGCGAGTCCTGTACTGCGAAGTGGTATGCGGGCGAGCGCATGGACTGGAATGCCGCCGTCGGAAACTTGTTTTACTAGCACTGCGTTACAGCATGGTGATGCGATAGCCGTTGTGCTTGCGGATGTTTAGCACGCGGTTGTCATCGAATATCAGGTACTGACCTTTAATGCCGGCGAGGCATCCTTCTATCTCCGCGTGCTTGTCAAAACCAACGCTCTTTACTTTCTCGGGGTAGCGATCGACGGGATAGTTGATCGAGCAAACGGTGTCATCGCTGTCGATATACTGGCGCAGGTCCGGGTCAAGCGTATCGAGCAATGACGCCTTGGTGGCGACCAGGTCGGCGTCGGTCACCTCGTTTTTCAACATGCGTTGCCAGTTCGTTCGATCGGTCAGGTGTTCTTTCATGGCGACTTCAACAAGACCCGCCGTGTAGCGATTCGGGACACGTGCAAAAACAATAGCATCGCTGGCACCCTGATCGATCCAGCGAGTGGGCATTTGCGTGGCTCGCGTTATGCCAACCTTGATCGCAGAGCTTCGTGCGAGATAGACGATCTGCTCGGTCAGGCAATGTGCCTCGGCCCAGGCCATGTCTCGCGCCTCGCCTTCGTGTGCCCGGCAAAGCTCCGGGCGGATGATGCATTCACTGGCCTCAGGTGCATTGCGAAAACACGGGTAGCAAAAACCACCGCCGAAAGACTTTTTCGTAAGACGGTCGCAGGCAATACAGTTGATGGTGCCGTCAAAACTCAGCTTGATGGTTTCGCCGATCTTCGCATTCATGTCTACGGGTGTGCCATCAAGCTCCAGCGTATAACGTGCGACATCGTCAAGCTGGGTCTGCATTTTTCGCAGGTTGCCGGAAAGCTGTGTTGTGGAGTTCATCGAGATTTCCTGGTCTGTTCGTATGTCGGGTCAGTCTAGATTGTAGAGCAAGAACTCCAAGCGCTAGAGGCTTTGTCCATGCTTTGTCAGAAAGCGATCCAGGCTGTTCGCAAATTCCTGTTTGTCGCGTTGACTGAATGCAGCGGGGCCGCCACCGGTGTCCACGCCGCTAGATCGCATCGTGTCGAGAAAGTCACGCATGTTGAGCCGGGCACCAATGTTTTCGGTTGTGTGCATCTCGCCTCGCGGGCTCAATGCGTGGCCGCCTTTCTCGATCACTTCCGCGGCGAGTGGAATGTCACTCGTAATGACGAGGTCACCGGCTTCCAGCCGTTTGACGATTTCATCGTCTGCGACGTCGAATCCGCGCATCACCTGCAAGGCTTTTATGTTTGGCGACGAAGGTGTGTTTAGGGCCTGGTTCGCTACCAATGTTAATTGCACCCCGGTCCGTTCAGCGGCGCGGAATAAAATCTCCTTGGCAACCACCGGGCAGGCGTCTGCATCGACCCATATTTTCACGTGATGACGTCCTGAGTTTTCTCGGCGGTATTGATCAAAAAGCGAATCTTCTACGAGGTATTTAAAGCAGCCAATCGGCTATTCGTCTTTCTTCGTGGTGTTGCGGCTAAACAAGGCAGACAAAGGACCCAAAATGCCCTTCATTTCAGCACGGGCGTGTTCCATATGGGCCTGGTCCATTTGCTCGATTGTCGCCTTGCTCAGGAAAAATCGTTCCAGCTTTAGCTGCGCATAAACGAACAATCCAAACAGGCACGGGACAATAAGAAACAGGTGAAAGAAAAAGATCATGACTGCTTTTTGATTGCTGTCATGGCCGCCACCGACGCCGTCAATCTTGCTGACACAAGAACCCAGAATCAGGAGAAATGCAACGGCGAATGCCAGGCGCAGATAGCGGTTCCACTTGTCGTATTGGACGTTGCCTTGTTGGTCTGCCACGTTTTTCCGTTCTAACGGTCAGCTTGAGGCGCAGTTTAACACTGCAATACAACGCCAGCTTGCGCAGATCGTATCGCGGAGTGCATCCGCCATGGTCCGATCCGGGCCGGGTAGCCGTATAACAGTGTAATCGGGAGCTTTTTGCCTGCCGGAGACACTCGCATGATGCTGCGTTTACAGACTGTCATTGCTTTATTTCTAATTGCGGTCAACATTTGTGCCGCACAGGATGCTGCGCCGGATGAAAGCAGCCCAACGACCAGCCACGACGCATACCAATACTACGCGGAGCAGGAAAAAGCCGTCTGGCGGGACAATGCTGAGAAGCTCATGGCCATCGACAAGGAAATGTCCGATGCGGTCGCCGCGCTAAGCGCCGAAAATGCCACGCGGCTACAAGCGATCCTGGCCGAGAACTCTGCAGCGCACCAAGAGCTTTCCGGCAAGGGTTTGCGCGGTGACGCGCACGCCGCTGAATACAAGCGAATCCAGACGGAAACCTCGAGCGCGCGTGCCGATCTCCAGGTCTGGCTGCAGGAGTCCCGGTCGAAGATTAATGAAGACCACGCCAACCAGCGAGCAGCGCAGTTCGAGTCTGCCGAGGAGCAGCTTGCGCTCATCAAGGAGCAGCGTTCGACCACCCTGGCACGGCTCCTGAACAGTCCGATCAAACCCGGTGTGCTCACATTCCCCGAAGACGAGGATGGACAGCCTGGCGAACAGCCAGGCCAGGTCAGCAAATCCGATGCGACCGGCGAAGAGCTGTACTTCGAACACTGCGATCTTTGCCATGGATCGCGACCGGGTACGCGAGAATCTCGCTACGATCTATATGAAGCTGTCGTTGTTGACGATGCGGCCTACTTTCTGGACCGCGTTCGAAACGGACCGGGTAGCATGCCGGGCATCGACGCGATACAAGCCCTGTCGGATGGCCAGATATTCCTGATTCGCGACTTTGTACGAATGGCAGGCGACATCAATACAGGTGTTGTCGTAGTTGATGAGCCGGATAAGACGCCGGACCCGGAATCCGGTTCCGGTGCGGGCAGCACAACGAACGGACCGGTCGCCGGCAGCCCGGTACGATCCGATTTGCCACCGGTTACACCGGGTTCGCCGTTGCCTGATACCAGGCCGGGCGCGACCGAAGCCGCTCGCGAAGCGCAAACCCAGAGCTTTGGTTCGGCCGACCTGACATGCAATGTTCGTGGCGACGTCGAGGTGAACTGGATCGCCCCTTTCGCGTGGGATGCTGGTTGGATCCCGCCGGGTGCGTCGATGGATGAATCCGCGCAGCAGTGGCAAGTCTCGTGGATGCTGCGTTTGCGAGCTCGGCTCGAAGTTGCCGCAGAAAGCAACAGCGCCGGGCATCCCGCACCGGGATGGTGCACCTATACCAGTGGTTCGCTCGGGAGTGCCGCCGGGAAGTCCCGCGAGATAGTGATCTTCGCGCACTCGCCTTCGAACCCTTTTCAGGATTTCCAGTTTCAGGACGGCAAGGTGAACGTTTTTAGAAGTAACGCGTATTCGCGAGATAACGGCGGCCGTTTCGCAACCGATGTAATTTTCGCCGTGCATGGGTTTTACATACCCGCAACGAACCGTTACATGCGCGGTGAAGGCGAAGTCCATGGGCACGTAAAACGAATTGACCACCGCTGGTCACCAGGCGGTGAACCTGCGTTTCTTGTAATCAACGACTGAAGGCCGATCGCAACAGGAGTAAAAATGTTTAAGCTGCAGAAATCACAAACAGCCCCTGGCAAGTATCTCCTCGCGTTGATGACCGCATTAACGGTCTGCGCAGCGCCTGTGTTCGCACAAGACGACCCGGCAGCAGATGGCCAGCTCGCGGACCAGTTCGAGGCGAATATCTACTTCGCTGAGCAGTCGCGCGCAGCGTGGCGCAGCAATGCGGATAAGCTGGCCGCCATTGACAAAGCTTACCGCGACGCGCTCGCTGCCCTGAGTGCGGAGAATTCGAAGCGCACGCGGACAATATTTGAAGAAAATTCTGCTGCCCATAAGTCACTGTCGGAGCAAGGCGTGCAGGGTGGTGAGCGAAACGCCGAGTACAGTCGCGTTCAGGCTGAAAGCGCGAAAGCGCGCGCCGAGCAGCGCGCGTGGTACGAGTCGGAGTCGCGTGCACTCAGAGAAGATTATTCACTGAAACGCGCTGCCCAGATGGCCGCGACTGAGGCACTCATCGAGCAACTCGGCGAACAGCGTGTTGCCACTCTTGAGCGTCTGCTGTCGGGTCCTGTCTTCCTCGACAACCTGCCTGCGATGACTTTCCCGGAAACCGAAACGCCGAGCGGAGAGGGAGGGGCGACAACTGGTGTCGCTAGCGACCCGAGCCGGGAGCGGAACGCCGGCCGTGGAATTGACCTCGGTGGCACCGTGGACATCGATACGCCCGGCGACGAAGTTGTCGCTCACGCAAATCCGGACCAACAGCGGCTGCGAGAGCAGTTATTCAATGACGAAGTCGAACGCAGGCGTCGCGCCGAGGAAGAAGCCGCTTCGCAGCTACATTTTATTCAAACCGCGCAGGCACAAGCACATACCCTCGCGTCAGCCGAAAGTCAGCGCGCGGAGCGAGATTGTAACATTGAGGACGCCGACGGAGATGGTGCGTGGGCAGTAGAATGTGGCGGCGATGATTGTGATGACAACAACCCTGATCGATATCCTGGCAACACCGAACTCGGCAACCTTGTTGATGAGGATTGTGATCCGACTACGTTTGGTTATGACGGCGACGGTGATGGTTTTGTGTCTGCATTTTTCTGCAATGGTGACAACTGCGGTACCGACTGCAATGACGATCACTACGGTACGCATCCCGGTGCGATTGAGACGTGCAATCACATTGATGACGACTGTGACGGGAGCGTAGATGAAGGTGTTGCCGGCTTGAAGTTCCTCGATCGTGATAGTGATCGGCACGGCGACCCTGGGGAGTCGCTGCTCGTCTGCGCTCAAACAAATGATCACACTGACAGCGATGGCAACTTCAACTGGCTGTCACCCGTTGGCAATGACTGTGACGACACCGATCCCGACAAATGGCATGGGTGCTCGCAATGACCCTGCTATACGCAGCTGTCGTAATCGGCGTCATCTTCGGCGGAATCTGGTTTGCCATACGCGCTGTGAAACGCAAGCTTGTGGCAGCTGCCGGCGAAATGTCCGCATTGCTGCAGGAAGGAGTGTCAGCAACGGCCCACATCACGGCTACGGAGAAACGTCGCATGTCCCGCGCGCAGTTCGAGTACTTCGTGACCTATGCATTCACTGCTCGCGACGGGGCCGAGCATAGTAAGGAGTTTCGCGTGTCGGCCACTGAGTTCGACAGTTTCCGTGAAGGGCGGCCGATCGACATCGTATACCTGCCGCGCGATCCGTCGGTGAGTGCGACGCATGAGATGGTTTCCAGGGCACGCTACACCGCTCCCGGGCAATTTACTGGGCGCTAGTCCGGACAGGAGTTATGATCGGTGGATGGCCGGCGACCCGACGAATCTGACGGGATTACTCAAACGCGCTGCGGACGGCGATAGCAGTGCTCACGACGACCTGTTCGAAAACATCTACCCAATGCTGCGCAAACTTGCGCACCGCCAACTCAGCTCGCAGTACAACGCGACACTTTGCACCACAGACCTGGTTAACGAAGCCTCGTTGCGGCTATTCGGTGCCGACAAACTCGCCCGGCTCGATGGCCGCAACCACCTGTTCGCGACAGCCGCGCGTGCAATGCGCCATATCCTCATTGATTACGCGCGGCAGAAAGCGACCAACAAGCGCGGTGGCGACTGGGTACGTATACCGCTCGACGAAGGTCGTCTACCGGCGGACTCGTTACCGGAGCAACTCCTCGCACTTGAGGAGGCCATGACGCGCCTGAATGAAATCGACGAACGCGGCCACCAGGTTGTCGAGCTCAAGTTCTACGGTGGCTGCACGATCGAGGAAATCGCCGACTGCCTCGACGTGTCTGAAATGACGGTTAAACGCGCATGGCGCAAGTCGCGTGCGTTCCTGTTCGCTGAGATGAGCGGGCAATGAATGCCGGGCGTGACAAGCGCGACGTAGCGCTGCAATTGTTCGACAGGCTTCTCGACATTGATCCGGCTAAACACCGCGGCTATCTTGACGAGCATTGCACGGACCCGGGCGTCAGGCAGCGTGTCGAGGCAATGTTGCATGCCGACGACAGCCAGTGGCATTTACTCGACAGCGGTGCCGACCAGCACCTTGCCGACATGACGATTGATAAACCTGTCAAGCAGCCAACCCCGGAACGCATTGGGCCGTACCGAATCGTCGAGCGCCTGGGTGAAGGCGGCATGGCCACGGTGTATCGAGCTGAGCGCGCCGAGCAGGACTTCGAGCAAACCGTTGCACTCAAGCTGATCCTGCCCAGCCGGCAAAGTGAGCACTGGCAAACGCGCTTCCTGCAGGAACGACAAATTCTCGCAACCTTGCAACACCGAAACATCGCGGTGTTACTCGACGGCGGCATCACCGAAGACGGACAGCCATTCTTTGCTATGGAATACGTCGACGGGAAGCCCATCACAACTTACTGCGACTCGCAACGCCTCGACGTACGCGAGCGTATTCGGCTGTTTTGCTCTGTCTGTGAGGCAGTCGGCTATGCACATACCAACCTGATCGTGCACCGCGATTTAAAACCGAGCAACATCCTGGTTGACGCCAGTGGCGCGCCGAAACTCCTCGATTTCGGTATCGCCAAGATTCTCTCCGATGACGACACCAGCCGAACGCAAACCACGCTGCGGGCGCTCACGCCGGACTACGCGGCACCCGAACAATTTGCCGGCGGCCCAGTCACGACCGCCGTGGACGTGTTTGCATTAGGCGGCCTGCTGTTTGAATTGCTGGCCGGCAGGCGGCCTTTTGTCAGCGACTCGGGGTCAGCACTCGACATCGAACGCAAGATTCGTAAACAGGGTGCGCCGGGATTTTCGAGTCTTGCGCAAACACTTGCGGCGGACCAACGTGATGCGATTGCCAACGCACGACGCACGTCGTGGCGACGCTTGCAACGCACGATACACGGCGACCTTGAAAACATCGTCCTTAAAGCACTTCGCGTCGAACCGGAGCGTCGCTATGCATCCGTTGAGGCAATGCGTGCCGATCTCGTGCGTTATCTCGAGGGTCTGCCCGTCAGCGCGCGGTCGGATACGCTCTCGTATCGAATGCGCAAGTTCGTTGGCCGGCACCCGGTCGGTGTGCCGCTCGGTGCGATCGCTGCTGTGGGTCTCATCGTTAGTTCGGCGTTCGCACTGCAGCAGGCTCGGGAAGCGGAACTGGCTGCGGCACTCGCTCGCCTTGAGGCGGCCAAAGCAAATCAGACGCGCGATTTCGTCACCAGCCTGTTCGAATTCGCAGGACCCGACAAGAGCCTCGGTGAACAGCTGACAGCACGACAGCTGCTTGACCTCGGTGCCAGTCGCGTCGACCAACAACTGGGTGGCCAGCCAGCCCTGCACGCGGAAATGTTGTTGTTGCTCGCAAGAACGTACGGACAACTCGCGATGTACGACAAGGCGGTGCCGCTCGCGAAGCAGGCGGCCGACATTTACGCATCAATGAGCGACGATGCACTTCAGGTCGACGCGCTAATCGCACTTGCACGCCTGAACCGTCTAAAAGGCGAATATCCTGAAGCCATGACGTTTCTCGATGTCGCCGAAGGCATGCTTGCCAATGCGGGGGATACCGCACGATCGGAATTGCTGGTCGAGCGCGGTGAGGTCCATCGAGAACAGGCGCAATTCGAGCCGGCACGCCAGGCGTTCAATGAAGCGCTGAATCATGATCAAACGCGGCTCGCGTCGGCCGCCGAAATCGCGCGGGACCTGTATCGGCTCGGGACGCTGGAATTCAGTACCGGCGATACAGACCGGGGGCTTGACCTGTTGCGCCAGGCTGCAGAGCTGCTGGCGGAGAGCGGGGCGGAAAATACGACCGCCTATGCATCGATACAGCACGATATTGGCGTCATGTTGCGTCAATACGGCGACCTTGCGGCGGCGAAGGCGTCGTTCGAAGCAGCGCGCGTCCTCCGGACCCGCCTGTTCGGTGGCGAACATCCGGATCTCGCGGTCACCTACAAGGAACTCGCCGGTATCGCGCGGGAGCAGGGTGACAACGAAGAGGCAGAGCGGCTGTATCTCGCGGCTATCGCGATTAACGAGGCGATGCTCGGCGAAGAACACCCGGAAACAGCGAACACACTGAATTCGCTGGCGGTTTTCTACCGCGGCCTCGGCGATAACGAGCGAGCATTGCAATACGCTGCTCGCGCACTGGACATATCCCGGCAGTCACTCGGCGACAATCACCCGACAGTCGGGCTGATGACCGTGAATATCGGTTCGTTGCAACGCATGACCGGTGACCTCGCGGTGGCCGAGCGGACGATCACCGACGGACTCGAGATCATCACCGCTGCGCTCGGCGAGCAACATCAGTTGGCCGGTGTCGCGCTCAATGCGCTTGCCGGCGTGTTGCATGACCAGGGACGAACGACAGAGGCCGAACCGCTCTACACTCGCGCGCTGGAAATTTTCGATGCGACCGCCGGGCCAAGCCACCCGCACACGGTCAATATCCTCAACGGGCTGGCAACATTGAAGCTCGATGGCGGTTACCCGGAAGAGGCCGAGACCTTGTTCCGCCGCGCGGTCGAAGTCGCCGACGTCGCCCTGCCCGAAGATCATCCAACGACCGCGACCGTGCAGGCCGGGCTTGAGCGCGCGATCGCTGCTAGGCGACCGTGACGTTCCGCCGGCGTTTCCGAACGCTGGTCCAAATTTTCGCCTGAATCCGTAAACAGAAGCAGAGGGCCAGAAAACGGCCGCGAGACGTATGTCTGGAGGCGAATCGATGAGAAAATCATACTTGCTGGTGCTTGTGGTGGTAGCCGGCTGCGGCCAGGAGCCCTCAGTCCCTGCCAGCGATTCGACAGCGGGCTTCTCTGACCAGACGACGCTCAAGGAAATATATGACGTCGAGTATGCCGACGGCGTTGCAATCATCGATGATGATGCAATGGAGCACTTGCAGTCGGCCACAGATGGCAAGTTGACATTCTCCAGTGATGCTAAGGGCGTTGAGAATCTTACACCCGGGCAGGTTGTGGTCTTCTCGAAGCACACGCTCGGCAGAGTCATATCAGTTGACAAGTCCGGAGCAGGAATTGTCGTTCGAACTACCCCCGCGAAATTTACCGAAGCATTTCGCAATGCGACGATTGAGCTCGAGACTCGTGTCGCCTGGAGGCAGCCGGTTGCAGTTGCGGTCCAGCCAAGATTCCAGTTGATACGAAGTGCCGTAGCGGATGACGCGACCGAATGGGCTATCAAGGGTAAGTTTGATTACAAGGGAGTGAAGGCCGACGTCGCTTTCAAGCCCAAGAGTGCTGATCGCCTCGAAATTGAGATCAATGCGAGCATCTCTCCAAGCGCGAAAATGAAAAGCATCACGCGGTCGGAGAGTGTCGACCACAGCAACAGGACTCCGGTTACAGCCAACGACATCCTCGACCCCGACGCGTCGCTGGATTACTCCGCCGGAATCCCGGAAACGTCGGGTGCGCCAACACCCGGGGAGAAGGTTGGAGCCACTGTCGCCAAGGTTAAAGTTACCGGGCACATCAGTGGATTTGTTCAGGCACTGCAGATCAATGTCCGTGATTCCAACCTCGAAAAGTTCGACTTTCGTATTCGTGACCTTGAAGGTGAGATTCGGGTTGAGGGTGCCGGCCTGCAGGATGCTGCGGGATCTTTCGAGCTCAGTTTGCCGATCGAGTACATCATTCCAGTCCCTATCGGCGTTATTCCAGTCGCCGTCAAAGTCGGTGCGTCGATAAAGCTGACGCCACAGGTGCACCTTGGATCCAGCAAGTTTTGCTTCCGAGCGCAGTACGCCGCATCAAGCGGATTGTCATTTGAAACAGGTTCGCTCAAGAACCAGTCGAAAGTTAAAACGAAGAAAGTGAATCTTTGCGGCAAAGAAGAGACCGTCTCCGCCGGACGAATCACCGTTGGGTTCGGGGCTACGGCAAATGTCCCTGAAGTGAGCCTGCTGATCTTCGGCAATACAATTGTACCCAGCATCGGCTTGAATTACGGCGGCGTAACGAATTACGAGCCGGGTATTCTCAGTGCCCAAAAGGCGTGCCAGTCGGGCAACACCGATTTGAAAGCTGTTGTCAAAATCGTGCTTAGCTTTTTCGGTGTCGAAGTGGAAGGCGAGCACAAGCTGTGGCAACAAAAAAAGGAATGGACCTGCGACGGCAAGATCGTTCTTACGAGTTTCGACCCGATTAATGGCGAGAAGAAAACGACGACGGACGCGGCAGATGAGTAACGCTTACCGACTGTCGGCACTTGTCCTGATGCTCGTGTTGCAGGGTGCCTGCGGCGGCGATGACAATGCGGGCAATGAATCAGTTGCTGCGGATTCGGAGGACGGCTCGTCGACGGCTAACCCTTCGGCGCAATTAACGGCACCTTCCAACGCGCAGCCGGACTTTCCGTCGTCCCTCGACGAGGACGAATACGATCGCCTGGACGATGAACTCGATTCCTTGCCGGACCGTGTCATTCCACGTGTCGAAGACGACGACAAGCTGCATTTCGCATCGACAGCCGAGGCGCAGGAGCGCATCGTCGATTTGATCGAAGCCGGGAAGCAAGTCGAGGCGGACAAGGTGTATGCATCTGTCGATCCCACTACGCGCAACGATCTCATGCGCGCCATCATCGAAGCCCAGAGCGCAGCCCGGCGGGCGGCGCGCGACAGTGAAAACTACGCCGTACCGTATCGCTACAAGCGCTTTCTCAGAATCGATTACGGCAGTCTCTGGAAACTCGACGCCGAGTACATCCGGGGTCGCGTAAGCGATGCTGACACCGGTGCACCCGTAAGTGGTGCAGAACTTCGCATGCATCCACCGTACGCAACCGTAACGCAAACGGACAGCGATGGACGTTATTCTCTGCTCATGCCGCAGAACGGCGCCGGCGTGGACGTCACTCACCCGAACTACAAGCACAAGTTCGTCTACCAGACCGACTCCGGCATCAGCCTCAAGCCGGCCGACTTGCAGGGCCAACCCGTCGATATTCGACTCGCCGCGTCAAATGCTGTGCCCCGGCCCGACCTGCCAAGCCTGACCTTGCGCGGTCGCATCGTCGATGCCGCGACCGGCGAACCTGTTGCGGGCATTCCGGTTTCGGTGGCGTTCGACCCGATCCCTGGTGCACCCGAATTCAGACTCAAAACCGTCGCGGGCGGCTACATCCGCGAAACCGATACCGAGGGTCGGTTCGCCGTAACCGATTTGCCCGTCGATAAAGTCCGCATGCTGGTGCAGGGCGTCATCGGCAAAAAAATGTATGTTCTGAAGCAAGACGTATTTCAGTTCGAAGACTCGGTCGAGCGCGACTTCGCGGTTGAAGGGCGCGAACTGTCATTGCAGGTGCCGCTGATTGTCGTTGGTACCGTTCGTGATCGCACGACGGGTGAACCGATCAATGGCGCAAAAGTGTCGGCGGGCGGCTGGAAAGCGGAACGCACCGGGGAACGCGGTCAGTTCCTGATGCAACTCGACCTGGGAAAAAACTGGGAGCTTACGGCCAGCCATGAGGCCTATCACAGCAGTTCGCCGAAACCTTTCTCGTCGGCAGTATCAGCGAAGATCGAGACGGAATTTCTGCTCGACCCGATTACGACCGGCACGATTCTAGGTACGGCGATTAACGCGGTAACAAGCGAGCCAATCGTAAACGCCGTCATCGAAATTGCCGGCCAGCGCGTCAGGACGGATGCAAACGGCAAATTCCGCGCCGAGGAAATCGAGGCCGGTGAAATCACGGTGAGCGGTGCACAGTCCGGCTATCGCGCCGACAGCAAAGCCCTGTTGCTCGAAGCGCTGCAAACCGCGGAAGCGACACTCGAACTCGAGCCGATTACGACTGGCACGATTGTCGGCATCGTCGTCGACCAGGCGACCGGCAGGCCCGTGCAGGGTGCGTCGGTGCAGGCTGGCGGTGAGCAGGTTAGCACCGGTGACGATGGCCGGTTCACGCTGGAGAACGTCGAAGCGGGCGTCGTTGGCGTGGCGGCGGGCAAGCCGCTGTATGTACCAGGATCGACGGACGTTAGGCTGGAGGCGATGGCGTCGGCGGAAGCACGCATCGAACTCGAACCGATTACCTGGGGAACCGTGCGCGGTAGCGTACGGGATGCGTCAAGCAAACAACCGCTTGCGGGTGCTGACGTTCGTATCGGCGGCATCAAAGTCACAACGGATAGTGACGGCAATTTTGTTGCTGAACGTGTGCCGGCCGGTGAAGCGGGTATCGTCGCCGGGTTCGCGAAATACCACGATGCGCAGGAGCGTATCGACGTGCCGCGCGACGGTGACATCGAACAACGGCTCGAGCTGTCACCGGTTACAACTGGCACGGTGTACGTGACCGTGCGCAACCAGGCATCGGGGCAGCCAGTCGCAGGCGCTGATGTGATAATCGGCACGCGGCGCATAACGACCGATGCCAGCGGCAATATGGTGGCGGAGGAAGTCCCGGCAGGCCGTATCGTCGCCAATGCATCTGCGCAGCTGTTCGAGCCCGGTTCATCGGAATCTGTGCTGGAAGCGGCGGGTGAATCGCGGCTCGAGATTACGTTGATCCCGATTACCTACGGCACCGTTTTTGGTGTCGTCACCAACAAGGCGAACGGCCAGCCGCTGGCAAATGTCACGGTAAAAATCGGTGACCGGACGGTTCGCACAAACGCGCAGGGTGAATACCGTGCCGAGCGCGTGCCGGCGGGCGCTGTCTCGGTAAGTGCGGAGCTACTGCGTTACCGCGGTGATCAGCAGCAGGTGCAACTGGAGCGCGGTAAAGAACGCGACGTCGGGCTGGTACTGGATCCGATTACCACCGGATCGCTGCAAGGCGTGGTTCGCAATGCTGCCAGCGGACAGGCACTGAGCGGAGTCACGGTGTCAGCTGGCGGCCAGTCGACCCGAACCGGTGCGGACGGCCGCTACGAACTGGAAAATGTCGCCGCTGGTGATGTGTCGGTCGGTGCGACACAGCGCCTGTTCGAACCCGGCCAATCAAACGTGCGGTTGCCGGCAGCTGGAACGGCAACGGCGGACTTTTCGCTCACACCGATTACCTGGGGCACGATCAAGGGCGTGGTTGTCGACGCAACGTCGGGTGCGCCGATCGCAGGGGTTGCTGTCGGCGCCAGTCAACGCAGTGCAAGCACCAATAGTGCCGGTGAATTCGAATTGCAGAAAGTGCCGGCTGGCGAGCAGAGCGTGAATGCATCGAAAAGCCTGTTCGTCAGCGATTCGAAAACAGTATCGCTCGCAGCCGATGCGACCGAGTCCGTAACACTGCGCTTGCAAGCCATCACCTGGGGCAGTGTTGTCGGCGAGGTCATCGACTCGGAGACCGGCAAGCCGATTGACAACGCCAAAGCGACTGTCAGTACGCAATCGGTGCAACTGGATGCAGAAGCGCGCTTCCGTGCCGAGAAAGTACCGGCGGGTAATGTGAGTGCCAGTGCGAGCGCGCCGGGCTACGAGCCAACCTCTGCTTCGGTGAGGCTCGCACCGGACCAGGAGGTGTCGGTGACGCTGGCGCTGGTTGCGATCAAGATTGGCGACATCACGGGTCAGGTTGTTGACGCGAAAACAGGCGAGCCGATCGCGCAGGCACGTGTGACGGTTGGCCGCAATGCGGTGGAAACGGATGCGGCCGGTCGATTCAGTTTCAAGGATGTGCCCATCGGGCGAACGTTGGCCGCAGCCCGGCATGCCGACTATGCCAACGGTTCCGTCTCAGCTGATGTCATTCCCGCTGACTCCGTTGCGGTCGTCATCAAGCTCGACCTGCGCCGTGAAGACGTAACGAGCCTTGAGGCAGAACTTGCCAGCAGTGGCACGATCGATCTGTACGGCATTTACTTCGACTCAGGCAAAGCGCAGTTCAAACCGTCGTCGCTATCGACACTGCGGGCCGTGCTCGAAGTGATGAAGCGCGCACCGGACCGCCGCTTCCGGATCGCCGGGCATACGGATGCGGACGGCGGATTCGAGTACAACCAGGGCCTGTCTGAACGGCGTGCGAACACGGTTATTCAATGGCTGATCGACAACGGCATTGACAGCGATCGGTTGGAAGGCGTGGGCTTTGGCGAAGCGGAGCCGGCGGCCCCTAATGACACGGAATCGGGCAAAGCTCTGAATCGCCGTGTCCAACTCAGCTTTGCGGATGGTAACTCGCCATGAGCAACGGGATGAAAAATGTAGTGACGATACTGGTGCTGATATCGCTCAGCGCGGGCGGTGTTTATCTCTACGGCAAATACGTCGATCGCATGACGACACTGTCAAAGCTGAGTCTCGAATGGCCGTCGACCGAAGGACTGATCACCCATTCGAACCTGGAAACAAGGCAACGCAAAGTGGGTACATCACGCAAGATGCAACACACTGTTGAGATTAATTACGAGTACGTTGTCGACGGCGATCTCTATCGCAACGATACTGCGCAGTTTAACCAGAACAACCTTTCGACTATCGAAAAGCAGCGCCTCATTGCCAGGTATCCCGAGGGTCGCCAGGTGGAGGTTTTCTACAACCCGTCGGACCCGGACGAGTCGGTGCTCGTTCCCGGTTCCTACCCGTAGCACGGAGACGGACACATGCTTATGCCAAGGAGAGACCAATGAGAACGCTGGTGTGCATGCTCGCAACGTTATTGATCGTAGCCTGCGGAGATACAGGCAATTCGGAAGCGGCCGCTGCAGCCGACGTGGATTTTTGCACCTGCGTCAACGAACCAATGACGTCGAATGCCAGGGTGAAGGCCTGCAACAATCTTGTTAACGCCATGACACCGGAAGAAACAGTGACGAAAACCTTTGCGTGCCGGGAGTCGTTGCCTGTTCCGGATGGCGGACCCGATCTGTGTTTTTGCCTGCGAACGACGACAAGGGATCGTGAAATTCTCGAAGCATGCCAGGCGATTATTCCGGAAGATATGACGCCAATGGAGATGACCACCAAGAAGGCTGCCTGCGGGCGATAGGTCACGATCGCGCCGACCAAACACCAAAAACTTGTGTAAATCGACAGCAATGTTAAGCAGCTGATCCCAAAGCGTTTTAAAATACATCCATTACCTGACTATGTGCCGCAGGCGGCACCGGAGTTCGTGGATGCTCGAGTTTGTGGGAGTGGTTTTTCTCGTCGTCATCGCGCTGGTGGTTGCGTTTTTTATATGGCTGTACACCAAGTTCGGCAGCAGCTTCAGGAAACAGGCCTACGTGGCAGCGATCGGCAAGGAGGCTCGATGAAAACTCTGATCGTTTTGCTGACCGCAATTGGTGTCGTCGGTTGCGACGGCTACTCGCCACCGTCTAACGATGTATTAATGGAAATCGACAAGTTTCATGCAGCATTTAATGCCAGTGATATTGACGCCATTTACGCAAGCGGCAGCGCTGCATTCAGATGTTCGATTGAGTTGCAAGATCTTTACGCGCGACTAACTGGCGCGAAGTCCACTTTCGGGCATTTCGAATCCAGCGAGCTGATCGGCGGAGGATCGCGGTGGATACTCGGATCTTCAGCGTCCGAAGCGGTTTTCAGCTCCACCTTTGAGCAGGGTGCGGTGACTGAGCGTTTTTATTTCGTCCGGGAGGGCGGCAAGTATCGGCTCGACCGGCTGATGCTTATGCAATCACACGGTGAGCCCAAGAGCGATGATGGGACAGTGTTCACATCGGAGCAGTCTGGATTTGTGGTCCCGGCGGTGAAGCGCGCTTGTGACTAGCTCATCGTCATTGCTTGCCTGAGGCACATCGGCGCCGCACGGCCTCGGCGGGGACAAACAGCTGTGCCATCAGGTATTTCTTGAAGTCAGAAGAGAACGGTTGCAGTTCAACCGACTCGGCCATGCAGGTCAGCCATTGATCGCGCTCCGCTGCGCCAATGGCGAGGTGTGCATGCACCCTTGGAATGCCGATGGCACCGTATTTTTCGTGGTAGAGCTTCGGGCCGCCCAGCCAACCACACAGAAATCGGGCCAGCTTGTCGCGTGTCACGTCTTCCTGTGCCGGGTGCATGGCATAGATTGTGGTGAAACGCGCATCGCTGCCCATGCGATCGTAGAACGCATCCACGAGGCGTCGAATGCCCGCCTCGCCGCCGGCAGCCTGGAAAGATGCGTCGCCCGTGCCGTAGGGCTTGTTGGTATCGAGAGTCATACGGGAACTCTACCCGATTACTCCGTGGCTGGCCTGCGAGTTAGGTGCGAACTTGCATACGTCAACCAGCTCACCGACGCTGGCAACAGCAGCGCGTAACTGGCAAAGTCATTATTGCTTTTGCCAGGGTTTGTGACATGAAAAAAATAGTTTGGCCGCTACTTGTCATCGTTATTGCTTACGGCTATCAGGAATGGCGAGCGATCGACAGTCGAGTAGAGACTGGGACATCACCGCAAAGTCCTGCAGCAGCGACGAGTGACAGCAGTTGGCGGGCGGGAAGCCAGGTGCGGGGAAGCGGTGTAGTGACGAGAACGCTGCCGGATGATAACGAGGGCAGCCGTCACCAGCGATTTATCCTGCGGCTGAGCTCAGGTAGGACAGTACTCGTCGCACACAACATCGATCTTGCCCCGCGTGTGAATTCCTTGTCGACGGGGGATAGCGTGGCGTTCTACGGCGTGTATGAGTCAAACGATCGCGGGGGTGTTATTCACTGGACACACAGGGACCCGCAGGGCCGGCACGTCGATGGTTGGCTGGAGCACCGAGGCAAGCTATACGAGTAGCGGCGGACGGCTCGAGAAATAAATCTGACCCCTTTTATAAGTCAGTCAAATACTTCCTCGCCCGGCACGATGCGGACTGTGTCGGCGCTGAACCCAAGCGGCAAGCTGTCGATCAACTTGTCTTCATCGAGCACCTCCTGGGGCAGGTCGGCATCGTAGGTCATGGGCGATGCCTGGTCCGAGACCAGCCGTTGCCGCAGATCTTCGGCATCCTTGGCAATGAACACGTACTGCATATTCTCCGTATCCAGGTTTTCACGAATGACACGATTGACATCGTCGAGCGTCAGGGCATTGAGGGCGTCACGCACGTAAGTGGAGAATTCATCTGTCTGGTAATACTGGCTGTCCATGGCATAGCCGAGTTGTCGCGACTGGCCATCGGTTAGAAGACTGACAAACTTGCTTAAGAATGCCCGCGTCGTCTCAAAGTCTGATTCTGACATGCCTTCCTCGATCAGCTTTTCGAGCTCGTACGTCGCCACTCGCGTCGCGAATTGCGCATCATTATTGCTGCGCACAGGGCGGATCCAGACCTGGAAAATCTGTTGCTGGCGGCCAAGGTTGGTGTCCGGATGAAACTGGAACATGCCCTGGGGGAAATACTCGATGTACGCATAGTCACCGTAGTTCATGCCGCGCGTTTCACGAATGCGCTGGTACAGATATGAGTTTGTGCTGCGATGTTCGCCAAAATACGAACGTGCCAACCACAACGCGACCCAATCCTTGTCGCCACGCTTGAGGTCGATAGGGAATCCGAACGAGACAGCCACGGCGGGCGTTTCCTTCTCGATGATCACCGCTTGACGGCCTTCGAGCAGCGGCGCTGCAGGTGCTTCGAGCACAGCTTTAACGCCGGGCTCGAGTTTCTGCAGATCATCACTGATCGTCGTCGGGAACGATTCCGGGTAGCCACCCGACAGCCCGACAGTAATGTTCGCGACTGTGTAGTACTCGCGATAGAAGGCCTTTACGTCATCGAGGGTTAACGCTTCGATGTCCGCAACATGGCCAAGGTTCAGCGAGCCGTACGGGTGCTCGTCGCCGTAAATCGACTCGTACAGGACTTCCTTGCCCAGTTCTTCGTCATTGTTACCGACAAGATCGGTGCGAATCGAATTCGTGAGCTGTGTCTTGATGCGTTCAAAGTCCTTTTCGGACCAGGCCGGGAACAGCAGCTGGCCGCGCACCAGTGAATACCAGAGATCGAGATTGTCTTTGTGTACCTGGCCCGACAGGCGCGTCATTTCTTTATCGACCTGCGCGTTGAAGCCTGCCGCGATCGGATACATGGCCGTATTGATTTCCTGTATCGACTTCGCCTCCGAACCACCGTCGGTCAACATGGCCGCCGTCAATGTGGCCAGACCCTTTTTGCCAGCCGGGTCGAAGCCCGCACCGACATGCACGAGAAACGCGACATCGACCAGCGGTGATGTTGCCGATGGTTGGGTGATGAATGATACCGGCGTGGCCTCGGACGGTTTCTCGACCGAGAGCACAGCCTCTTGTGCTACGGCAACATCCGCCTTTGATGCCTCGGCCATGCCCGCCGCTGCGACGAGTTCGTCAACGGATGTCATTCCGTCGATCCCGGGTACCGATGCGTCGCTGGATAAGGTAAACGTCACACGTGAGTCATCCACGAAATACTTGTTTGCGGCATTGCGAAGATCGGTTGCTGTTAGCGTATCGTAAGTGGCATAGACCTCGTTGAGCGTCTCCGGATTACGGAAGAACTGCACAAAACCCGCAAGATTCGCGCCGATGCTGCCGGAGTTATCGAGCTGCGCCGTAAACCCGTAGCGAAGCCGCGACTTGGTCTCTTCGACCTTGTTTGCATCAGTCAGCTGCGTACGGGTTGTAACGAGCGTCGCGTTGATCGCATCGCGCACGGCCACCGCGTGAGCGGCATCCGTCAGGCGCGCTGCAATCACCAGCATGCCGGGATCTTTTGAATCCGGAAAATAGCTAAACAGCTGATCGACCGACTGGTCTTCAATCACGAGCTGGCGATACAAGTCCGATGAATTCGAAAAATAGATTGATGAAATCAGATCGAGCGACGGCATGTCCTTTTTCTTGGGATCATAAGCTGGACCGCGATACGCCATGACCAGCCAGGGCTGGGTCGGGCTGTCCCATTGCATATGTTCGTATTTCGGGCCACCCAGCGGCGGCTCGACCGGTACGTCGATGCTGTAATCACCGCGCTCCCAGTCACCCCAGTATTTTTCGACCAGTTCAAAGGTTTGCTCCGGCTCAACATCGCCGACCAGGATCACCGCGGCTTTTTCCGGACGATACCAGCGATCAAAAAATGTCTTCGAGTACTCGAGCTGTTGCGGCATCGCCTCAATATCCTCGATAAAACCCATCGTCGTATGCTTGTAGGTGTGCTCGGAATACATCAGGTCGCCGAGACGTTCGAACATCTTGGATATCGGGTTCGAGAAGTTCTTCAGATACTCGCCTTTGACCGCCAGCGCTTCGGTCTGGAATGCCTCTTTGCTGTAGCTTAAGTTTTGGAAGCGATCCGCCTCCAGCTCAATCATTTTCTCGAGATCGTCTTTCGTGAAGGTGATGTGGTAATTCGTGTAGTCGTTTGTCGTGTAGGCATTTTGATCAGCGCCGGCTTTCTTCAGAATATCGGCGTAAACGTCAGCGGGGTATTTTTCCGTGCCGCGAAACATCATGTGCTCAAAGAAGTGCGCAAAGCCGGTCTTGCCGGGTTCGACTTCATTGCGCGATCCGGTCTGCACCGGAATCTGCAGCGTCACGATATCGGGGTAATCCGTGGGCACAATGATGACACGCAG
>TARA_R110002096_G_scaffold203718_2_pt1 | contig 19621 bp, 12 predicted proteins | sample TARA_R110002096 | Tara Oceans TARA_R110002096 (sample SAMEA4397295) | marine metagenome | biome: Polar Biome; feature: [DCM] deep chlorophyll maximum layer (ENVO:01000326); material: water (ENVO:00002006), including particulate matter (ENVO:01000060) such as... | depth 35 m
GCTTTTGATGAATCCCATTTTCTCCAGATTTCTGCGGCTTGCTTTGCTGGCCGGATTTTGCGCGCCCGCATGGAGCGGCGAGCCGAACGCCACGATGCCGGAACAGCATCGCGCCTTGCTGAAAGACCACTGCACGAGGTGCCACAACGCGGACAGGCAGAAGGGTCGGGTTCGGCTTGATGACCTTCCCTTTGAAATCAGCGATGTCGAAACCGCCGAGCGCTGGCAGAAAATCCTCAACGCGCTCAACTCCGGCGAAATGCCGCCGGAAGACGAGGATCCCTTGCCGAATGACGCGAAAACCGAATTCCTGGACAATCTGTCCAACGTGATGGTCGCGGCGCGCGATCGACTGAGCGATCAGGGACGCACCGGCACGCTGCGGCGCTTGAACCGGCGCGAGTATCAGAACACGCTGCGCGAGTTGCTCGGTGTGGAAATGCCGGTTGGCGAGCTGCCAGCCGACACGGGATCCGGCAATTTCGACACGGTCGGGTCGAACCTGTTCATGTCGGCGAACCAGTTCGAGCAATATCTCGCGCTCGGCAGGCATGCGCTCGACATCGCCTTCGAGCGGGAGTTGATGGCGGACGAGGAGCGCTACTGGCGTTACGAATTGGAGGAGATTTCGGAGAAAGTCGCGAAACACGTGGAGTGGCAGGTCGACGCGAAGGACCGGGCGGAGCGCTGGGTCGCTGCGGTGGAAGCAGCCGCGGCCAAACCGGAAAACGCGGAGATCGTGGCGAAACTCCGCGAGCAGGTGAACAACAAGGAAGACAACTTCCGGCGTTTGTGGGCGCAAATTCCCGGGGCGCCTTCGCCGGAATCCTTTGGTTTTGAAACGGTGGAAAACAACGCGGACAAGGCTCATGCAGCCCGGCGCGCTTACTGGCTGCCCTATCATCAATATTACCTGGAGCAGCCGAACATCGATACAGGAATGTATCTGGCGATCCCGACGGAACATCAGTCGGTTCTGGAAAATGGGGCCATCACCTGGGCGGTTGGCTGGAGCGCCAAAACAGGCGGCAAATGGCCTTCCGGGAATTATGTAATTCGCGTTCGCGCGGCCCTGACCGGTGACGGAACTCCAGAGCGACGCTTCCTCGAATTTGGCGTGAATCCACGCGGTAGTCAGGCGCTGAGCGTTCACGAAGTCACCGGAACGATGGAGAACCCTCAAGTGATCGAAATTCCCTTCTACTTTGGTGATACCGACACCGAGCGGGCCGATCGCACGCTCTACATTCGCGAGAAGGGAACCCACGATCACTATACGGTAACCCGCGTGCTCAAAAATGAAGGAGCGAAGCAGATGGAGATCGGGATGGGCCGGCCATACGCGATGTGGCTTGACTGGCTGGAGATGGAGCGGATTCCGGATTCGGATCGCGAAACGCCGCCTGGTCTGGCCGCGCTCGAATCGTTTCCGCTGGATGAGAAATCGATAGAGCCCGCGCCTCCGGTGGAGGTCGTTAGAGAATTGCTGGAAGGTTTTGCAATGGAAGCGTTCCGGGGACAGGAGCCCGACTCGACCTATCTTGATGGCTTGATCCGTAACTATCAATCCCGCCTTGCTGCGAATGAACATTTTGTCAGCGCGGCCAAGGACAGTCTCGCGATCATCCTGGCATCGCCCATGTTTCTTTACCTGACCGAGCCATCACCGAGTCCGGAGCTGCGGCCCCTGACCGACATCGAATTGGCGACGCGGCTTTCCTACTTCCTCTGGGGGGCGCAACCGGATTCGCAACTGCGGGAGCTGGCTTTGCAAGGCGAGCTTTCAAAGCCGGACGTGCTGGCCGCACAAACCACGCGTCTGTTGGATGATCCACGTTCGCGCCGGTTCTCGGATTCCTACACCTACCAGTGGCTTGGGCTGGATCGCCTTGATTTCTTCCAGGTTGAGTTGCTGAAGCACCGCCGTTTCGACAACGGCACCAAAGTGACCGCTCGCGATGAAATTTACGAAACGGTGGATTACCTCCTTCGGGAGAATCTCAGCGTTCGGAATCTGTTGCGCTCCGACTTTGTCGTCATCAACGCCGCCCTCGCCGAATACTATGGAATCCAGGGCGTGGTGGGGGACGAGTTTCGGAAGGTGACGCTCCCCTCGGATTCTCCTCGCGGAGGTCTGCTCGGCATGGCGGCCGTCAGTTTGATGGGCGGCAACGGAGACGAAACCAGTCCGGTCGAACGCGGGGCCTGGGTGCTGCGCAAACTGCTCAATGATCCGCCTCCGCCCGCGCCGGCCAACATTCCGCAATTGGCGCGTTTGTCAGGGAAAGTCCTAACCACCCGGGAACGTCTCAGCGCGCACCAGGAAGAAGCACAATGCGCCAGTTGTCACCGCCGCATTGATCCGATCGGCATGGGGCTGGAGAATTTCGATGCAGTCGGCGGCTGGCGCACGGAAAACACCTACGTTGTGACCGACGACAATGGGAAGCCCGTGCCGGGCAAGGAAACCACCTGGACGATCGATCCGTCCGGCAAGCTTCACAACGGCCCGGCTTTCAAGGACTACTTTGAATTGCGAGACATCCTCGTTTTGAAGCAGGATGATTTCGCCACCGGGATCGCCGAAGGTTTGCTCGAGTATGCGCTGGGCCGACAAATTGGATTTCGCGACGAGAAACTCGTCAACGGCGTTGTCGCCGAAGCGAAAGAACAGGACTACGCCTTTCGTGAGTTCATTCACGCCATCGTCCGCAGCGAAGAATTTCATACGCGTTAGCCGAATTCACGCCATCCATCGTACTTAACACTGACATGACCAACCGCCGCCACTTCCTCAGATCCAGCAAGGCTCTGATCGCCCTGCCTTTCCTCGAATCGTTGGGTTTCACCCGCTTTGCGTCAGCATCTGCGGGAGCCAAAACTCCGCCCAAACGCCTGGTCTTTCTCGGCTTCGGCTGGGGAGTCACTGATGAGTCGTGTGTTCCGGACAGGAACATCACCGGTCCAGACTATGAACTACCCGCAGGGCTGAAACCGCTCGAAGCCCACAAAGCCGATTTTTCCATCGTCCAGGGAATGTGGAACCAGTTCTCGGTCGAAGGGCACGCGGGAAGCACTTGGTGGTTGTCCGGCGCGAACAAGTTCGGGCAACCCGGCCAGAGCATGCACAACTCCATCTCCGCCGACCAGGTCGCGGCGGAACAACTCGGCATGCACACGCGGTTTTCCTCGCTGCAACTGAATCACGGAAAGGTGGACAGCAACAGCGGTCACGGTGAAGGACTTTCCATGGCCTGGGACCGGAACGGAAAGCCGGTCGCGGGTCTCGATGATCCGGTTCAAGTTTACCATCGCTTGTTTTCGAATGATGAGACTCCGATCGAGGAACAGAAGGTTCGTCTCGCGGAGAAGCGCAGCGTGTTGGACACGGTCATGGGGAACGCGAAATCGATGCAACGCGGACTTGGCAAGGACGACAACGAAAAGCTGGAGGAATACTTTCAGAGCATTCGCGATATCGAAACGCGTCTCAGCAAGGAAGAAACCTGGATCGGCGTTCCGCGTCCCGATGCGCCCATTTCGGAGCCGCGCGGAGGAATGGTGGGTAAGGAGGAAGTTCGCCTGATGTATGACCTGCTGGTCGCGGCGTTTCAAACCGACAGCACGCGCGTGATTACGTATCGGCAACCTAGCGGACAAGGATACATGGAAAGCATCGGCGCCAAGGTCCATCCGCATGACATGAGTCACTATCACTCCACCCGCGGAGAAAAACTGGCGGCTTCGCAGAAGCGCGATCTGACCAACAGCGGATTGCTGGCGGGGCTGATCGAAAAACTGAAGTCAACCAAGGAAGCGAATGGCAGCCGCTTGTTCGACAATGTGGCTCTGGTCTACGGAAGTAATATTCGCACTGGGCATGAACTCACCAATTCCCCCACGCTCCTCGCTGGCGGCGGTGCCGGAATCAAGCTCGGAGAGAACATCGTCGTTCCGAATGAAACGCCGCTTTGCAACGCCTGGCTGACGCTTTTGCATGGAGTTGGGGTGAAAGCCGAACGTCATGGCGACAGCACCGGCCTGCTCAAGGAAATCGTGGCGTAATTTCGGGCTGGAGCATGATAGGCTCTATCCCGGACTTGAGGTCTTGGTCTTGGTGGTCGGTGCAATCTGAATTGATCAACCCGATGTGATTCAAGATCACGTTGGCCATGGCTCGATGTTGTCGCGTGCGCAACGCCATCGGCTGATCCTTGAAGGTCGTCTCCAGGATGACGGCTTCGGCACCCATCACGTTGATGCAGGCTCGCGCCAGTCCCGAATCGACAGGACCTCGGCGAAGCAGTGAAAAGCGTTTGGCCGGGTCCGTTACCGTCGCGTCGGCCGCTGCGACGACGCGTTTGGCGAGCGGATCCAGTTCCGGGCCGCCGCGATAGATGATACTTGAGCCCACGGATTTTTTCTTCCCATCCGGTGGCTTGTGAGAGCGATGAAACTCGTATCCCTCGTGGAGATCGAGAACCCAATCGGGCTGCACTTTGGTCGCAAATCCCCAAAGCGCGGCTGCCGGTTGACCACGGGGCGATACTTCGGTGGCGCTGCTCGTATGCGATTGAGGAAAATTGCGATTCAAATCACCGGATCCCCTTGGTTGCCCGGGAATGAGACGTTTGTTCGCGGCCAGAGCGAGGACGTTTGCCCGAGGAACCACCACCAGTTTCCCGCTCACGATCGGCCAATGCAGAATCTGTTCCGCGGCGCGTGAGCCGGCGGGTTCATTGCCATGCATCCCGCCAATGATCAGGACGGTCGGCCCGGGCTTCCCGGAGTCGCTGATGTAGAACCGGGTCTCCCAATCCGTCCCTTCAGCAATCGTTCCGTTGCGGTAGGAAACCTGGGGAGAGCCTGCTTCGGTTTGCAGCGCTTCCTGAGCAATCGATGCTTGCAGGAAGAGGGCGAAAAGTAGGATTGAAGTGAGCCTTTTCATTCCTTGTTTAGAACTCCCGTTTGGAACGATGCGCCGGGAAAAGAGGATGTGCGCATTGGAAGGGGGAGGACCGGGGATTCCCGAACTCTTGTTGGATGAAGGGGTGGCGGACAGGGTGGGATTCGAACCCACGGTAGAGTTGCCCCTACACACGCTTTCCAAGCGTGCTCCTTAAACCACTCAGACACCTGTCCTTTGGGTTCCGCGCAAAGTGCGCGGGGAGGAAGAAGATTGCCTAAAAGTAGAAATTCGCAACTTGAACCTGAAATGGCTCGGAAAACAAAGAGCGCGTGACTGCTAAACAGTAAGTTAAAGTTTATCGTAAAAAATCATTGAATTTTAGGAGGTGGCTTCCTAAGGTCGCCGCTGTTGACCCTAACATTGTCATGAACAAGCTGATCGCATTCCTCGCACTCGCCATTTTGCCGGCAACGGCACAGGACCGGCCGTATTGGTACGGCGTACCTGCGGCGGGCTACCAAGCTCCTACTTCCGAGCAGCAGGCTCCTGCAGAGCAGCCGGTGCAGGGGCAACCTCCGTTGGAAGATTATTCCACGAATCCCATCGATCCAAAATCACCCATTGATGACCCAACTTGTCCCTGCTTCAGCGGACGCTGGGAATTTGGAGTTTTCGCGGCTGGTTTGTTCCCGGAAGGTGCAGATGGCGAAGTGGAAACGAATTACGATGACGCTGCGGGTGGTGGTATTACCGTTGGCTACTGGTTCAGCGAAAATGTCGGGCTCGAATACAGTGGCGCGTGGTATGGAACGCAGCAGGAAGTCCACAATTCGGTCGTTGATCTGGTCTTGCGCTGGCCAAATACCTACAAGTGCCTTGCTCCCTACGTTTTTGCGGGGGCAGGTGTTCATGCGGATGATTCCTCGGTCGGTCTCTACCGCCTCGGTGCCGGATTCGACATTCGCTTCAGAAGCTGGAGCTGTGCGGGTCTGTTTATCGATGCCATGTATTCCTGGACGGAAGACAACGTGCAAGACTACGCGATTGGCCGGGTCGGCATGCGAATCCCGTTTTAAGGATTCTCAATCCAGGAGAGGCTTCCCTCTCACCACAGATTTTCTGAAAGGAGTCCCATTGCGGGGCTCCTTTTTTTGCGTGTGCGCCATATTGTTGCGCCATTTTGACGCGACCTGGGGGCGTTTTGTGTCATGGAGGCGCACCGAACTCCATCGGACTGGAGCCTCGAAAGTCTTATGAGGCTCATGGTGAGTGAGTTACGTGGTTCTCTGGGCCGGTGGCACAGGAAGTGCTCTTTGAATATCGTCAGCCGACGCCTCAGACACACGACTCATCTAAATCTCAACCACTTTACATTATGAGCAAAATTCTTGGAATTGATCTTGGAACAACGAACTCCTGCATGGCCGTTATGGAAGCCGGAGAGCCAACTGTTCTTGAAAACTCGGAAGGTGCTCGCACAACCCCGTCTGTTGTCGCGTTTACGAAATCTGGCGAACGTCTGGTTGGCCAAGCCGCAAAACGGCAGGCGGTTACGAACCCTGAAAACACCATCTTCTCTGCCAAGCGCCTCATCGGTCGCAAATTTTCCGAACTTACGGATGGTGACAAAAAGCTTCCCTACAAGCTGGTCGAGGCTGCAAACGGAGACGCCCACATCCAAGTCGAGGTTGGCGGTGAAAAGAAGACCTACAGCCCGCAGGAAATTTCCGCGATGGTTCTCGGCAAGCTGAAAGCAGATGCCGAAGCCAAGCTTGGCGAAACCATCACTCGCGCGGTCATCACGGTCCCGGCTTATTTCAACGACTCCCAGCGGAACGCGACCAAAGCGGCTGGTGAGATTGCCGGTTTGAAGGTGGAGCGCATCATCAACGAGCCGACGGCCGCCTCCCTGGCCTATGGTTTGGATCGCAAAGCGGATGAAAACATCGCGGTTTATGACCTCGGTGGTGGAACCTTTGATATTTCGGTTCTCGAGATTGGGGACGGCGTCTTTGAAGTGCTTGCCACCGACGGCGACACTCATCTTGGCGGTGATGACTGGGACAACGCGATCATCAACTGGATCGTCGAAGAATTCAAAGCCGACACTGGAATTGATCTTCACGGCCAGCCCGACGCGCTTCAGCGGATCAAGGAAGAAGCCGAGAAAGCGAAAATCGCCCTCTCTTCATCCCAGAACTACGAAATCAACCTTCCGTTCGTGACGGCTGACCAAACCGGGCCCAAGCACATCCAGAAGGAACTCAGTCGCTCCAAGCTGGAGCAAATGACCGACCATCTCTTCCAGCGGACGATGCAGCCCGTGCGTGACTGCCTCAAGGAAGCCGGCCTTTCGTCCAGCGAGATCAACGAGTTGGTTTTGGTTGGTGGAATGACCCGCATGCCCAAGGTGCAGGAAATCGCGAAAGAGCTTGCCGGGAAGGCGCCTCACAAAGGTGTGAATCCGGACGAGGTGGTCGCGATTGGCGCAGGCATCCAGGGTGGTGTGTTGCAGGGTGATGTGAAAGACGTCCTCCTGCTCGACGTGACCCCGCTCTCGCTCTCCATCGAAACGATGGGAGGAATTGCGACTCCGATGATCGAGCGCAACACGACCATTCCTGCGAAGAAGTCGAACATCTTCTCCACTGCAGCCGACAATCAGCCTTCGGTTGATATCGTGATCACCCAGGGTGAGCGCAAAATGTCGCGCGACAACAAGTTGCTCGGAAACTTCCGTCTCGATGGCATCGAGCCATCACCACGTGGATTGCCACAGATTGAGGTAACCTTCGACATTGACGCGAACGGGATCCTTCACGTCACCGCTCAAGACAAGAAAACTGGAAAAGAGCAGAAGATCTCCATCGAAGGTTCCAGCGGACTTTCAGACGAGGAAATCGAGAAGGCAAAACGTGACGCCGAGGCGCATGCCGAAGAGGACAAGAAGCGCAAGGAGTCTGCCGAGACCCGCAACCAGGCCGAGACGATGGCTTATCAAATTGAGAAGCAGATTGGCGAACTGGGTGACAAGGTTTCCGAAGAGCAGAAGAAGCCTCTTACCGACGCCGTTGATAAGCTGAAGAAAGCCCTGGAGTCCAATGACGACGACCAGATCAAGGCCGCTTCCGAGGAAGTTGAGAAACTCTTTGGCGAAGCCATGGCAGCAGCGCAAGCCGCTGGATTTAATCCGGAAGACATGGCGGCCGGTGCACAGGCAGAAGCAGATGGAGGCGGGGATGAGCCTGCGAGCGAACCCAAGAAAGCAAAAGGCGATGTCGTTGATGCTGATTTTGAAGTGGTAGACGACAAGTAACCAAACCAATTTTCCCGCTCATTCGCTCAATTCGCTTCGTGCGATCATTGGCGGGTGGGCGGGGATTAGCCCGATTCCCGGATTCCTCCGCTTTTTAGCATCTGCTATGGCCGGAAGGCGGGGTAACCGGGAATCAACCAAACCAACTAACTACAAAACTAAACCAAACTAAATTGGCGAATATGAAGATCCAACCCCTGGGCCAGCGCGTCCTGGTAAAGCGTCTCGAAGAGGACGAAAAGACCTCCGAAGGCGGAATTATCATTCCAGATGCTCACAAGGAAAAGCCTCAAGAGGCACAAGTTGTAGCTCTGGGAATCGGCAAAAACGATGACGGAGAAGACGTTTCCTTCACCGTAAAGACTGGTGACAAAGTGCTCATCAGCAAATATGGCGGCACTGAAGTCAAGCTTGGAGGAGAAGAGCATCTCATTTTGAACGAGAGCGACATTCTTGGAATCCTGGGCTAACCGTCAGAGTCACCTAAGACACCTTTAAAAACACACAACGCATTACTTTAAAATGGCTAAACAATTACAATTCGACGAGGCAGCTCGTCACGCTCTCCTCGACGGCGTAACCAAACTCGCCGCTGCTGTGAAGGCAACGCTCGGACCAGCAGGTCGCAACGTCATCCTCGACAAAAAGTTCGGTAGCCCTACCATCACCAAAGACGGTGTTACGGTGGCAAAAGAAATCGAGCTTGACGATCCCTACGAGAACATGGGCGCACAGCTCATCAAAGAAGTTAGCTCCAAGACTTCTGATGTTGCTGGAGACGGAACCACGACCGCTACTGTTTTGGCAGAAGCTATCTACCGTGAAGGTCTTCGCAACGTGACTGCTGGTGCAAACCCAATCAGCTTGCAGCGCGGCATCATGAAAGCTGCCGAGGCAATCGTTGAGCAACTGAAGGAAATCTCCAATCCTGTTAACAGCACGAAAGAGATTGCACAGGTTGCAACCGTTTCCGCAAACTGGGACAAGGAAATCGGCAAGATCATTGCTGATGCCATGGACAAAGTTGGCAAAGACGGAACCATCACGGTTGAAGAAGCCAAGTCGATCGACACCACCCTCGACGTTGTTGAAGGTATGCAGTTCGACAAAGGTTATCTGTCTCCTTACTTCTCCACTGACGCAGAGAGCATGGAAGCGATTCTTGAGAACGCTTACATCCTCATTCACGAGAAGAAGATCACCAGCCTCAAGGACATCATTCCTTTGTTGGAGAAAGTTGCCAAGAGCGGACGCCCACTCCTCATCATCGCTGAAGATGTGGAAGGTGAAGCACTTGCCACGCTCGTGGTGAACAAGATTCGTGGCACCCTGAATGTGGCAGCCGTCAAGGCTCCTGGATTCGGTGACCGCCGCAAGGCAATGCTTGAAGACATCGCTGTCCTTACGGGCGGAAAAGTCATCACTGAAGATCTTGGAATCAAGCTTGAGAACGTTGAAGTTTCTGACCTCGGCGGAGCCAAGAACGTGCGCATCGACAAAGAGAGCACCGTCATCATCGAAGGTGAAGGCAAGAGCAGTGACATCACTGGCCGTGTGAATCAAATTCGCCGCCAGATCGAAGAGACCACTTCTGACTACGATCGTGAGAAGCTCCAGGAGCGCCTTGCGAAGCTTGCAGGTGGTGTTGCCGTCATCAACGTTGGTGCCGCAACCGAAACCGAAATGAAAGAGAAGAAGGCTCGCGTCGAAGACGCCCTTCACGCGACCCGCGCCGCTGTCGAAGAAGGCATCGTCCCTGGTGGTGGAACCGCTCTGATTCGTGCGCAAGCCAATGTTGGCAAGATCAAGAACGTCAAAGGTGACGAGTTGACCGGAGCCAGAATTGTCGAGAAGGCAATCGAGTATCCCTTGCGCCAATTGGCAGCCAACGCCGGAGTTGAAGGCGCATTGGTTGTTGAGAAGGTCAAGAACGGAACTGGTGGTGAAGGCTACAACGTTGCAACTGGCAACTTTGAAGACCTCATTGCTGCCGGAGTCGTTGATCCTACCAAGGTGACCCGCAGTGCTCTTCAGAACGCAGCATCGATCGCTGGTCTTCTCCTGACCACCGAATGTCTCATCAGCGACATCCCTGAACCACCAGCTCCAGAAGCAGGTGGACATGACCACGGAATGGGTGGCATGGGCGGCATGATGTAACGCTGGAAATTGCTTTTCAAACAGCAATACCAAAACTCAGCCGGTCGAGTCGAAAGACTCGGCCGGTTTTTTTGTGCCTGGTGAGGAGGTCGCTGCAGGTAAGGGACGCCTGGGAATGCTTGGTGTTCGGGCGCGCTGGAATGATTCGTGCCCTCAGCGTCCGCGCACAAAAAAGGGCGGCCTGGATTCCAGACCGCCCAATTGGGTTTTTTTAGCTGATTCGGTCAGCGCTCGACAGAGCCAGTTGCTCCGCGGTAGGTCACTTCGACCGTCTTTTTCTGATGGGGCTGAGTGTTCACGGGGCCAGAGGCTCCGCGATACTGAACGAGTTGGCTACCTTGCTGCTGCTGCAGCTGATCGGTGCGTTGGTCCTGGAGGTCGGACAGGTGGGCTGAAACTCCGCGGTAAGTGATGATTGGATCTTTCATTTTCGTAGATGGTGTAAGGTTAAAGATTGAGTTTTCTGATGAGGAAACTGTTTTGTTTCGATGGTCCCTTATTAAGCGCCTTCTGTGCCAAGATCTTACGCGAAAGGTATAACTAGCTTGTTATAAGGGGATTAAAAATGTTCAGAAAAATCCACACCTTGGCATGGCCTGTTTGGGGCCGCTCTTTAGATCACCACGAAACCACCAATGGGTAACTTTCTTACCACTTTGGTGTCCCATCCATGAATCTAGGCGTCCGGAAGGGCTTTGACAGCCACCTCGACGTCAATGGTCCGGCGTCGTCCGCCTCCGAGCAGACTTCCCCGGACTGGAGCCACGTCGTGATAGTCCCTTCCGAAGGCCACCGTCACATAGTGTTCGTCAACCCAACGGCGGTTGGTGGGATCAATGCCAATCCAACCGACTTGAGGCACATAAACCTCAACCCAGGCGTGCGTTGATTCCGCGCCAATGAACTCCGGCTGCGTGGCGGCTTCAATTCCCGGGTCATACAGATAGCCGCTGATGTAGCGGGCCGGAATGCCGAGGGCGCGGCAGTAGGCGAGCAGGAGATGCGCGAAATCCTGGCAGGTTCCGATCTTTTCACTCTGAACTTCGGCCGCCGTCGTCATGAGGTGAACGATCTGCTCTCGATAGGTGCAGGATTCGAAAATGAAGTCACTGAGCCCCTGCACGACGGATCCATAGGTGGCTTCGCAATTCAGCCGGATGTCGACGGCTTCGCGCCAAATCGCGGTATTCCGCTCGACAAAGGTGCAGTCGACCAGGAAATCGTGAACCAAATCGTCCTCAATTTCCGGGGAATCAGGCAGCTCGATTTGATGGGCCATCTCTGGCAGGGTGGGATCGAAGTGGGTTTGGACTTCAGATTCCGCAATGATCTCCAGGGTGGCGTGCTTCTCTTCAACTTCGAACGAATGAACCAGGTTACCGAAGAGATCGCGCGCCTCATCGAGCTCTGAATTCGGCGTTACCCGAATCTGGAGGGGGCCGGGTTGCTGGCGATGGGTTTCCTCCGGGGCCAGCCGAAGCTCGTTGATGTTGGAACGGGCGGGAAGGCCATAAGTATAGGTGGTTCGATGAAAGATTTTCAGCCGCATGGAGCAAAAAGGGGTTAGCCGGATCCGTTTCCGGCGAATTCTTTGGGGAGGTCGAGCATGGGCATGAGGAAGGCCCAGAGGCTGACTTTGGGGTTTTGGGTCAGGATTCCGGATTTCAGGTCCAAAACCCAGCCGCGTTCATGGCGAATCCGGAAGATCTCGGTCGAGCGTTCCATCATCTGCGGCGTCTCACCATTGAGCCGGCGACACGCTTTTGAGATGGATTCCTTTTTGCGCAACGGCACGACTTCGATTCCGCCGTATTCGAATCCCTGGCTGGCAAAACAGAACAGCTCCAACCCGGATTCCCGTTGCAGAAGCTGGCGGAATCCGGGGCCTTCGCCGTAGAGGAAGTAGGTGTCGCTGGCGAGGAAGTTGGCGACCGAATACTCGGCGAAGGTTTCCACGCGATCCTGCTCCGGGTGATACCAGACGATCTTTTTGGAGAGGGCAGGGGCGTTCTGAAACAATCGGACGTAGCTCTCGATCCAGTGTTTGTAGACTTCGAACCGGCCCTCGACCGCGTTGCTCTTGAGGTCGGTGCGGTTGAGGTGAAAACGCACCAACATCCGATCCGGAAACGCGAAGCTGGGTTTACTGAGATACTGAACTTCCCGGCCATGCTGAACGAGTTGGTTTGCCTGGTGGCTTACCGGGTCGAGCACCTGGGATTGCTCCGCGAGTTGCTCGAGAACGGTTCCCGAATCCGGGCTCTCAAACATCTCGTTCAACAACGCCTCGGTGTCGCGTTGGCCGATGTAGAGTTGTTTGGGTTGGTGTCCGAAACGGCTGGGTTTCTGGACGTGACGGCGGCGTTGTCCGGGTTGGGCGGCGCCTTCCGCGGAGTGTTGCAGCTTGTCTCTCGCGCGGCGGAGTTCCATCAACTGCTCGCGAACGGAGTAGTAGTGTTGGTCAATCTTGCTCAGTTCGTCGCCTTCAGATTCGTGCCACTGATCCATCTCGGCGTCGATCCGCTGAACGAATTTGTTGGCCGCCCGTGAGAGGCTGAGCGCTCTGCGGGCCGGCATCTTGATCGGGCCGAGACTTTGCATTGGCACGGCGCTCAACTCGTGAACGCCCAGGTGAATCTGACCATCGCGGACGCCGCCACGGATAAACGCGGGACGTCGCCCGGTCGTGACGCTGAGCTGCATCGCGAGCGGCTCAACCAGGTGATCTTCGACGGCGCGGCGCAGGGCCCGGGCTCCGTATTCCTTCTGAAAGCCGAGTTGGGCAAGGTGATCAAACACCTCGGGATCCAGCGAAAGGCTCATCTGACGTTGAAAGAGTCCCTGACGTTGCAAGGCGCGGCTTACCAGGTTTCGGACAATGCCTTCAATGTGCTCGCGACCGAGTTCGTGGAAGGCGACCACTTTGTCGAGGCGGTTGAAAAACTCGGGCCGGAAAAATTGGCGAGCGGCATTCAGATACACCTCGGTGTCCTCCTGATCCACGCTGCTGAACCCGATTCGACTTCGCGCGTCCCGTGCTCCCAGGTTCGACGTTAAAATGATGATTGCGTTGCAGAAGTCCGTGGTAACCCCGTTCGCATCGGTCAGCCGGCCATCGTCGAGAACCTGAAGCAGGAGATCAAAGACATCGGGATTCGCCTTTTCGATTTCGTCGAGCAGAATCACCGCGTGAGGTCGCCGGCGCACCGCTCCGGTCAAGATTCCCTGGCGCCCGCCAAAGGTTCCGATCAACCGGGGAAGCGCGTCCCAGCCATTGAACTCGTTCATGTCGAATCGCAGCAGGCGATCGGGCGTCCCGAAGTAAAACTCGGCCAGCGTTTTGGCGCATTCTGTTTTGCCGACCCCGGTTGGGCCGAGAAAGAGCATCGAGGCAATGGGGCGTTCCGGATCGTTCAGTTGCGCCTTGGCCAGCACGATCGTGTCGACCATCGACTTGAGCGCCAGGTCCTGCCCGAGAATCCGTTCCTGAAAAAAGCTTTCGACCGCCTGGGTTTCGAGTTGCTGAGCCCGATCCATGAACCGCTGGCGAATCCCGGTCTTGTTCTCGAAAAACTGGTAAAGCTGGGGCTTCCCAATCTCCTCACCGGGATGGGTTGCCGCAACCTGGCGCAGGATTTCCGCGCCTTTGCCGGGAAAGGCGCGTCCGCGGACGAAGCGGCGTGGCAATTCCATCACCAACGGCAAAATATCGGGCGTGAAGACGCAGCCATGTTGTTGCTCCAGATCCTGGATCGTGCGGATCAGGATTCGGAGGGTCTCGATTTCAGCCGGTTCGCGCAGGTGAATCACGGTGAACAAATCGGCAAAGGCCCGATCGACCTCGCGCATTTTTCGCCATGCCGCTGGCGTCGCTTCGGCCACGATCCGCAGCTTCCCTTCTTCCATGTGCAGCTTCAACACCTGCCCGACGGTCAAGTTGGCGTCCCGGCTTTTCCCGGCATGAAACAGGCCAATCAGATCGTCAAAATAGAGGATCAATTGCTCTTTGACGGCTTCTTCCAGTATCGAGATAACGCGCTCTTCCCACTGGCCCAGGTAGCTCATTCCCGAAATCAATCGTTGGGGAGACAGCAGCCAAACCGTGGGCCGCTTCTTTTCGTCGCCTTCACACGCCCGAAAGACCCACTCGTGAATCAGCGCCGTTTTCCCGACCTGATTGGGGCCGACGATCACCAACGGTGGCGGAACCTCTGCATCATGTTTGCGCCGCTTTCTTTGAAACCATTCCGTCAGCTGGCGCAGTTCCTCCTCGCGCGACATCGCCCGCATCAGGTCATTGGGAAACAGTCGATTCAGGCAACGACCGGTTCGCTCGAGCTCCTGCGCTCCGGAGACCTCCTGCTGCATCCCGAGAAACGCGAAGGGGCGATCCTCGTCTTCGGCCGGAATGCGTTGCGTCGCCGAAATCTTCAGATCGATCGTGTCGATGTGGGCGTAGGCGATTTCGCTGAATTGATACCCGGTAAAGTCGACGCCCTTTTTCTCGAGGTAACGGAAATGCTCCGTATAAACGACCTCCGCGCGATGCTGAAGGCTTTCTCCCTGAAAGACCTCAAAGCAGACATCCGCGATTTGGGGGCTGGAAACGAGGGTTCGATCCAGCGCCTTGAACGTTACCACAAACAGCTGCATGCGAAGCGTGTGCTTGCGCAGCGTCAGGTTCATGTCGAGACGGCGATGCTTGAGTTCGGGATGAAAACTCCATTTCGCGATGATGTCGTGACGCAAACTCGCCGCGTTTTCCGTAAACGCTGCTCTCAGCCGCTCCCGCAGAAACCGCATGGCGCGGTCTTCGCGTGAATCTGTGCACTCAAATCCATCAATAAATACCGGTCGGGAGCGGTAGTAAGCCTGCTCGCCTTCCGGTTGAACTTTCTCGATGAGTATCGGGACAGAAACCTCAAAATTCATGCACTGGGAGCCACTCTCGGAACGGAGCTCCGCTTTTGCAAAAAATGAATCGCGTCATTGCCCGAAATCCGGTTTTGGCGCCGGAAACGGGTGAAAGAGCAGAAGTCAGCCCAGCGGCGACTCCGCCTTCCCGGCAGAGGCGACGTCGCTGGCCACTTTGGGGCGCTCTTTTTCGACGACGATCGTCGCCGGCCCCCAAATCGTGAACTCAATCTGCGCGTGCTCCCCATCCTGTCCCATGAACACCATCATTTTCTCACGCAGAATCGGATGCCGAACTTCTTTGGGCTCTCCGGCAAATCGAATGAGCGCGGGCTCGGTCTGGTGATCTTCCACCGGGCCAAAAATGAGGATCCTCCAGCCGGATAATTCCGCCTGAAATGCTTTGTTTTCTTCGATCTTGTAAACCGTGCGTTCCGCATTCTCCCGAATCATTTCATCGGCCGCGTTTCCGGCTCCGGGGGAGGCAACGCATGCAAACAAGGAGGCAGCGAGGAGGGTGGACAGGTGTCTGGAATTGAACAAGTGGCTCATTGGTCTGTGGTGGTTGTGCCACGCAAGACGTCCAGAGCGGGAATGAAGGCAACGGCCCCCGATTCAGCATCTGAACCGTAAAAACTCCCGAAAAACGCCGTTGGACGGGTTCCAGAAATTCCAGTTTGCGCAGGCTGATTTTGTCAATTTGGAGAAGTTGGTGATTTGAATGTAACGAGATTGTCACATTGAGCAGTGTCCGTGCCAAAAGGTCGCTTTAAAACCACGTTGCAACTGCACCCCACCTTTGCTTTGGTTGTTGCTTAAGATGCCATCAGACACCGACCGGCGACCATTCAAACGGGTTGTCCTCAAACTTAGCGGCGAGGCTCTCCGAGAGCCCGGTAGTCAAGACAACATTTCACCCGAAATTGTCGCCAACCTGGCTTCCCAGGTAAAACAAGCTCATCAAACCGGATTGGAGATCGCAATCGTGGTTGGAGGAGGAAACTTCTGGAGGGGTGCAAGCGCTGAGATGCGCGGAATGGAGCGCGCGACGGCCGACTATGTCGGCATGCTGGCAACGGTCATGAATTCGCTCGCCCTGCAAAGCATGCTCGAAGCGATGGATGTGCCGGCGCGCTGCCAGACGGCGATCGAGATGAAGAACGTGGCCGAGCCCTTCATTCGGCGCTTGGCCGTTCGCCACCTCGAACGCGGGCGCGTCGTCGTTTTTGGCGCCGGAACCGGGAATCCGTTCTTTTCAACCGATACGGCAGCGGCTTTGCGCGGCACGGAGATCGGAGCCGATGCGATTTTGAAGGCGACCATGGTCGACGGCGTTTACGATTCCGATCCCAAGAAGAATCCGGACGCGAAGCGATTCGAAACATTGACGTTTGCCGACGCGCTCCGCCTGAATCTCAAAGTGATGGACGCGACGGCTTTCAGCCTCTGCGGCGACAATCGCGTGCCCGTGGTGGTTTTTGATATTCGGAAGGATGACAACATCCGCAAAGCGCTTCTCGGTGAGCGTGTCGGAACCCTTGTGACAGCGGACGAGAATTAGGGCTGACAAGTCCAAATCTCTACCCTAGGATTATTGCCATGGAAATGGATGAAATAATGCTCGAAACCGAGGAGTCGATGGACAAAGCCGTTGAATTCCTCAGTCATGAATTTGCCAGCGTGCGCACGGGAAAGGCATCTCCGGCGTTGGTCGAAAATATCGACGTTCATGTGGCGAGTTACGGAACGACCAGCAAGCTGAAGCAACTCGCGATCATCACCACTCCCGAGCCGCGTTTGCTGGTGGTATCGCCGTTTGATCCGAGCACGACCGCCGACATCGAAAAAGGGTTGAAGGAGTCCAAGCTGGGCATCAATCCCAGTGTCGATGGTAAGCTGATTCGCCTCCCCATTCCTGAATTGTCCGAGGAACGACGCCGGGAACTCGTGAAGATGGCCTCGCAAATGGCGGAAGACGCTCGCGTTGGCGTCCGGAAGTCGCGCCACGACGCGATGGACAAGATCAAGACCGCGAAAAAGAACAACGAGATTACCGAAGACGACCAGAAGCTTTACGAAAAGGACGTTCAGAGATTGACCGACGAACACGTCGCCAAAATCAACGACCAGTTCGAGAAGAAGGAAGCGGACATCATGACGGTTTAGGCCGCGATGGGGTGGTTTCTCCCAGTTTCCCGACTCCATGGCTGACGAACGATTCGATCCTGCGGCTTTTCTCGATTTCGAACACACCGCGCACGGTGACTTGTTTGCGGAAGGCGAACCGGTTTGGTCCGCGCTGAGCCGCATCAAGCCCTACCTCGCGGATGCGATCACCAGCCAGGAGATCGGAACGGCGTCGGTCAGTGATCGCGCCGAAATCGGTCCCCACGTCAGACTGGGGGAGGGAACCGTCGTCGAGCCCTTCGCCACGATCAAAGGACCGGCCTGGATCGGCCCCAATTGCACGATTCGCTGTGGCGCCTACATCCGGGAAAACGTCATCGCAGGTGAAGGCGTCATGTTTGGAAACTCCTGCGAGTTCAAGAACTGCCTGCTCTTTGACCACGCCGAAATCCCGCATTTCAACTACGTTGGAGATTCGGTTCTCGGATACAAAGCGCATCTTGGCGCGGGCGTGATCCTGTCCAATGTCCGGCTCGATCGCCGGAACGTTCGCGTGGCGACGGAATCCGAGCAATTGGAGTCCGGCCTGCGCAAATTCGGCGCGATCATTGGAGATCGCACCGAAGTTGGCTGCAACAGCGTGCTCAGCCCGGGCAGCGTCGTCGGTCGGGATTGCATCCTCTATCCCGGAAGCCAATGGCGCGGCTATCTTCCGTCGAATCGGATCGCGAAAGTTCGCCTCGAACAGCTCGTGGTGCCGCGAAACGGCTGAATCGGGGTTACAACGCCGGAGGCGTCCAATCCGGGATCCCGCCCGCGTTTTTCTGTTCCTCGTACCAAACGTGGAACGGCCGCGTCGGCGACATCGGAGCGTCTTCGTTCACCATCAGCGGGCGGGTTTCGGCCCAGAATTGCTCATACACGTTCAGCATTTCCGCCGCCACTTCCGGATTCTGTTCAATGACGTTGGTGGTTTGGCCGGGATCGCTTTCCATATCATAAAGCGCGTTTTTGCCGACCAAGCGATACTTCTGGTTCCGCACCCCGAAATTGGTCCATTTGGAGGCTTCCGGATCAGCCCCGGTCTTCCAGCGTGCCTTGTGGGTGAAGAAGTAGCGGTCGGTCCACGCTGCGTCCGGGTTTTCGATCAGGGGGAGCAAACTGCGTCCCTCGACCTGGTTTTCCGGGATCGTTGCTCCCGCCAATCCGGCAAGGGTCGGCAAAATGTCGAGATGCGCCGCGATGGTTTCAATCTCGCGTCCCGCTGCGATCTTCCCATCCCAACGAACCAGGAACGGAACGCGCATGCCGCCTTCGTCGGTTGAGTTTTTCAAGCCCTTCATCCCGGCGTTGGAGAACGGAAACCCTTCCGCCAGCGGTTTGCCGGGTTTTCCGGATCCTCCGCCCGTCATGCCGTTGTCGCTCATGAAAATGACGACCGTGTTCTTCATCAAATCCCATACTTCCAACTTGCCAAGCAACCGGCCGACATTCTCGTCGATGTTCTCGATCATCCCGTAGAATCCCGCCGTTTTTTCGGTAAAACCAAGGTCGGTAAACTTCTTCGTGTTGGAAGGCGGGGCGATGAATGGACTATGGGGCGCATTCGTGCTGATGTAGGCAAAAAAGGGCGCGCCCTCGTCCTTCACCTGCTTCATCCAACCCATTCCCGCGCTGTAAAAGAGGTCCGTGCAATAGCCGCTGGTTTTGACAAAGCTGCCATTGTGACGAATCACCGGATCGAAATACTTGTTTCCGGGAGCGTCGGCGCAGGAGCAGTTGTAGGCCTGACCGATGCCGCCGGCGCCGTGGATGAAGGTCTCGTCAAAGCCGCGTTGGTCCGGCTGATATTCGTGCTCGTCGCCCAGGTGCCATTTCCCGAAAATCCCCGTGGTGTAGCCGGCGGATTTCAACACCTGAGGCAAGGTCGTGGCGTTCAGCGTCATGCGCTCGCGCTCCAGAATCGTGTGCGTCACTCCGTTTTTCATCGGGTGGCGTCCCGTCATCAGGGCAGCCCGGGTCGGGGAACAGGTCGGGCTGACGAGAAAGCGCTCAAATCGCGTGCTGGTGGCGTGGAGTTCGTCCAGATTTGGCGTTTGAATCCAGGGATGGCCATGTGCGCCCATCGGTGCATATCCCTGATCGTCCGTGATCAGCAGGATGATGTTGGGCTTCGATCCGGCCAGTTCGGCATG
>TARA_R110002096_G_scaffold426165_6_pt1 | contig 19614 bp, 15 predicted proteins | sample TARA_R110002096 | Tara Oceans TARA_R110002096 (sample SAMEA4397295) | marine metagenome | biome: Polar Biome; feature: [DCM] deep chlorophyll maximum layer (ENVO:01000326); material: water (ENVO:00002006), including particulate matter (ENVO:01000060) such as... | depth 35 m
CTGTTGATTGGTCAGTAAAATTTACCCCAGCAATCGAGCCACATCCTTTGGTACTGTCAGCTGTAAAATCTGCATTTAATTGTGCTGTTATTGTAGTTGAACTGAATATAAAAAGAAAAAAGAAATAGAGTTTTCTCATGAATTTATTTACACATAATTTTAGTTTCAAAGAAACTGAACAAATAGCACTTAAATCATTTTATTAGATTAATGTTTCCTTTTTTTGTCAAAACTTTTCCACCAAAGGACAGTGCTTCAACTGTGTAGACATATGTCTCTACATTTTGAGTTTTACCGTTATAAGTGCCATCCCATCCTATCTCAAAATCATTGCTTTCAAATATTAACTCTCCAAAACGATTGTAAATTTTAAAAGACAATAATTCTTTTAATCCCCAACCCTTTACAAAGATAATATCGTTAACTCCATCATTATTTGGGCTAAATGCAGATGGAACATCCAATGAAAACTTTTCTAAAATTCGAAAGTAAACTGAATCTTGATAATTAAAACAACCAGCCGTATCATTGATTGTGATAATGTAATTTCGGTCTTTAAGTGGTTGAACTTTTGGACGAGGACATTCGCTACAATTTAGCTCAATTTTTGGTGACCATTGATAAGAAAATTCATCTCCTGTAAATACATCTAAGTCATAGGATTCTCCGATAATTAACTCAACTGAGTCAGGGAGTTCTTCAGGTTTTGGAGCTTTTTGAACTAAAACTTCAATTAAAGCTGTGTCTGAACATCCAAAATCTGTAATTGCTTGTACTTCGTAAATCACGCTGCTGTTTGGATAAGCTAAAACATTTCCAATAGTATTATTAGATAAATTGAAATTTGGTAGCCATAAATAGCGATCACCTCCACTAGCTGTCAAAAGTACGGTGTCACCTTCACATATAAGTAAGTTTTCAGAAAGAGTAATTGCTGGTTTTTCATAAACCTCAATCACTGTTCTAGCGGTATCAAAACAACCATTTAAAGAAGTTACTTCATGATTAACAATATATGTTCCTCCAGTGTTATAGGTGTAACTAGGATTTGAAATGTTTGAAGTATTTCCGTCACCAAATCGCCATAAGAAATTGTCGTCACCTGTTGAACGTTTTAAAAAGTTGACTGTTAGAGGAGCACAACCTGAATCTACTGAGTTAATAAAATCAGCTTTCACTGCAAATACAAATAACTGATCATCAAAAGTGACAGTGCAAGTTCCTGCAGAATTTGTAATAACTAGCGTTGGCTGAATATTTCCTATCCTTGAATAAATATGAGAAGTTGGATTATCGGTACTTGTATTACCATCACCAAAGTTCCAAGTGAATGATTGCAATGATTCTGTTGCAGTGAAACTAAAATTCACTACTTCATTGACACAAACACTATCTTTATCGATTAAAATTGTAGCAACTGGACCTTCTGTTTGAATGTAATCAGGTTTCATTAAGCTATCTGTACAACCATTTTGTGTTTCAACTCTAAGAGACACATCAAAGTCACCTGGAAGAACATAATTGTGAAATGGGTCCTGCAGTGAAGAACTGGCTCCATTTCCAAACTTCCAAAACCATTGATTGATATCACCTTCCGATAGGTCAGTGAAGCTAACAGCAAGTGGAAAACATTCTGATTGAGTTGTATCAGCATTAAAATCTACTTTAGAAACCTCTTCCACTTTAACATAGCCTGTTTTTATCATTTGAAATCGACAATTTTCAACATCAAATCCACTTAATGTAACAGTATAAGTTCCTCTTTGGCTGTATTGATAGTTGATAAATTCATTATTGGAGTTTATGGTTGTGTTATCGCCAAAGTCCCACTCATATTGAAGCCCTGGATATAAAAATAAATTCCTAAAAGTAACATTATCACCTAAACAAATAGCGGTATTTTGACTTTCAAAGTCTACTTCTTTTTTTTCAATTCGAATGAAATTTTTTAATGTGTCGGTAGCAGTACAACCAAGAATATCCTGAACAGTTAATGAAACATCTAAAGTATCAGGTTGAAGAAATCTTCTAATAGGATTTTGACGATTAGAACTTGTACCATTTCCAAAATCCCATCTCCATTGCGTTAAAGTTGTATCAGAATTAGTTAAATCATTGAATCGAATTTCCCATGGAAAGCATTTAGAAATTAAGGTTGTATCAAAATTAACTTGGGGCTTAAAAACATAAACAGTATCCCTAAAAGTAGTATCACATCCCATTTTGTCTTTCATTACAAGTGTAATGTAATTAGGTCCAATTGAGTTTAAAGGATAGTTTACCACTTGATCTGTTTTTTCTTCGGGATGGCTAGAAAGAGTCCATTCAAAACTTGGAATAGGCAATGTTGTTTGTACACTTAAATTTAAATTTTCTCCCAAACAGAAGTTTCTTTTATTTGTAACGATGGAAGTGTTTGAAAAGTCTAGAAATTCAACAATAGTTGATAATCTTACAGAATCACATCTATTGGAGTCATTATATGCTGTTAATGAAACAGTATAACTTGTATTAAATGCAGGAAATATATGTGTTAGAAAGGTATCAGTTGTGTTTAAAGGGCTTCCATCACCGAAATCCCACTCAAAACGGTTGGCACCTTTAACAAAACTCCCAAAAAATTCTTTTCGTTTGAAACAGCCTGAGTCTTCAGCAACATTTAACCAAAAGTTCATCTTTGGTCCCATTGAATAGTAAGCAGAATCGACTGTAACTGTTGTATCACACCCAAATGAACTAATTGTTAAGGTTGCATTCACATATCCCGTATCTAATTGATTTACAATTATTGCATCTTTTCTATTTCTTTCTATCTCTATTGAATCATTTATATAAGGGTAGTTTACTTTGAAAAAATATTTTTGAATTTGATTATCATCAGTCGAAGAGCTTGTTAGTATTATGAGTTCATTGTTTTGAGCACATACACTGTCTTCAGAAAAAATTAAGGAAGGGTTTTGTGGAACACCTGCGCGAATAAATACAGAGTCAGTCACATCACAGCCTGCAGAATTTTTAACTCTTAAAGTGACTCGATATCTATTGGTATCTAAATAAGTAACTGTTGGTGGAAATTGCAAATCGCTGGTATCTCCATTTCCAAAATCCCAATGAAATGTATTAACTGATGGTGATAATGGTGGGCTTGTTTTAAAATCTGCATAAAGCGGTAAACAGCTACCAAATGTGTTGGGATTTACAACTTTTGGTGCAGAATCTGATTCAATTACATTAATAAGAAAATCTAAAATAGTTACATTTCTAAAAGAATTTGATAGTGTTCGACCGACACAACCTTCTTTACTAATAGCAGTTAGAGAATCTAAAAAATCACCATTGGTATATGGGTAAAATTGAGAGTCAAATAGCCTAACTGTGTCAACTGTCGATAAAGTTGTTCGTCTTCTATATTCTAAATCGGGAAGTGCAAATCCCCAAATCAATGTTTCTGCATTTATAGATTGGTTAACATACTTAAATGTATCTGTGCGTTTACAAACAGTATTAGGACTAAAACTGAAATCGGCAATTACTTTTTGAACGTATATGGTATCTGTTATGCTGTCAATACAGTTTGAACTTAAAGAAGCTGTCAAACGAATGATAAAAAAACCGGAATCTTGATAAACTTTAATAGGCTCTTCATTAGTTGAAAAAGTTCCATCACCAAAATCCCAAGAAAAATTATTTGAGCCTAATGAATTATTTGAAAAAGTAATAGAATCTCCTACACAGAAAAACTTCTTTGGAAGATTAAAGATAGCATCTGTTATCTCTAATCGAACATAATTTTCTAAAAATAATGTATCGCTACAATCAATACTGTTAGCAATTAGCGTGACATCATATTGGCCAAATCCATTATAAGTATGCGTAGGATTTGCTAGAGTAGAAGTTTGACCATCACCAAAATCCCAAAAATAGCTTAATATGGTGCCTTGAGAAGTATTTACAAAAGAAACTTGGTGTGTATTATTGCATGATACAGGGGAAGCTTGAGTAATAAATTCAGCTTTTAAAGTTGAAAGCACAGTAACATTTGTTTTTGATTTTACATCAGAACAACCATTTCTGTCAATTACTTGTAAAGAAGTTGGATAGCTTCCTGAATTGAGGTATGTGTGAGTAGGATTAGCACCGTTCTCAGGAGGTGAACCATCACCAAAATCCCAGATATATGATTGAATTGCTGTATCTCCAAGACTAACATTATTTGAAAAATTTACTGATAATGGGGCACAACCACTATCTGGACTAAAAGAATAATCGGATACTGGTTCATTAAAAACTTTAATATACTGGATTTTGGTGATTGAATCTGTTCTAGTGCCATCGCTTACAACTAAGGTTACATTATAACGTCCTGGGGAATTGTAATTTGCCACAGGGTTTTGTAATTGGGAAAAACTTCCGTTTCCAAAATTCCAGTTCCATGAAGAGATAGATCCGGTAGATAAATCAGTAAACCGAACATTGCTTAAAAAGTCACAACCTCTAGTGGTGTCGGCAGAAAAATTAGGAGTAATTTGAGCAAATGATAAATTTATTTGGAATACATGAGCAACCAAAAAAAATAAAATGAGTCTATAGAATGAATTTTTCATTTAATTGCCCTAAAATAGATACCTTTATTATTGTGAAATATTGGATTAAATTAATAATTTTTAGCTTAACTTTCTTCGGATCCTTAAAACCATCCTATAGTCAAGACGTGCATTTTTCTCAAAGGTTGGCTGCTGACCGTCAAAGAAATGTTGCTTTTACCAATCAATATGAAGGGAATTGGCAAGCAATGACCATCTATAGGCAGCAATGGCAGTCAATTGGAGTGCCTTTCAACACTTCAGGTTTTTTCTTAACAAAAAAGATACATACTAAATTAACAGCCCTAGATTTTTTCGCAGGAGTCACTTTTTTAAACGACCAAAGTGGGGATGCTAAATTAAATTCAAATCAACTTTCATTTAATATTGGTGCTGCATATACTTATGGAAAGAATATTTTTAGTCTTGCTGTTTCAAATTCTTTTGTTTTAAAAAGTTTTAGTCAAGCAGGTCTCACCTTTCCTTCACAGTATGATCGGAACGAAGGTCGATTTAATGAAAGTTTTGATAATGGAGAAAACTTTGCTGGTGATAACCTTAATTATTATGATTTGGGTTTTGGCTTGCTATTTGAGCGAAAATTAAATGCACAATGGTTTTTGCGTTCTGGTTTTTCTATGCTGCATGTGAATGAAGCTACAGAATCGTTTTTTGATCAAGATAATGATAAGAATATGGGCTATGGATTTCAGTTTGTTGCTGATTACCTTTATTCTGAATACATTACTGTAGAGCCTTATTTATCTTTCTATCGAGCAAAAGGAGCATCAGAAACCATTTTAGGTTCAGCAGTAATTTTTAATGCCAGTTCCTTCGGACCTGTAAATAACATAGCTCCTTTCCTATATTTACGAACAGGAGTTGATCGTTTAACTGATGCAATAATTTTAGGAAGTAGGGCTGACTTTAGCAATTTTCAAGTTGGAGCTTCTTATGACTTTAATGTATCTGAGCTGGAGATTGCTTCAAATTACAGAGGAGGTTTTGAATTGTCATTACTATTTACATTGCCTGAAGAAAAATTAAAAACCAAAAGAATTCCTTGTGAACGCTATTAGACTATCAATCTTTTTTATCTTTTTTTCCTTTGTGTGTTTTGCGCAAGAGAATACAACAGATATGTCTAAATCAAGGTTGAAGCGAATGGCATTTCAAGCCGAAAATAACAATGATTATCAAACAGCAATAATTTTTTTGGAAGCATACTTGGAGCGAAGCCCTAATGATTTTTCTGTGATCTATCAGTTAGCTGAGAATTATAATAAGTTAGGAGCAAGTGAAAGAGCGCTTGTAAATTATCGTTTAGTAAAAGAATCAAAAAAAGCAAAAAAATACCCTTTAGTAGATTTTCAAATTGCAGAAATGTTGGCAACTACAGGTGACTGTAAGGCAGCAATACCAATGTACGAACAATTTAGAAAAGATTATCGTGGTCAAAAAGATGATCGAACTTATATACGATTATCTAAGTTTGCTATAGAAGGATGTAGAAAACTATTAGATGACACAACCTCAAAAAGGAAGTATGCTATAAAAGCTTTAAATGAAGATATTAATAGTAAACACATTGAAGGATCTCCTATTCATTTACAAGATAATCGATGGGTATACAATTCTTTAAAATCGGATCAGACTGTTTTTTCAATTTCAGAAGAGGTCCCAAAGCGAGCGTTTTATGTTTTAGATAAAGGTGCTGAAGATTTTGAAAATAAAGGCCTTTGGGATGTTTTTAAAAATTTTCAACGAGGAGAACTCGCAAATGGTGCATTTAATAAAGATAAAAGTAGCTTTTACTTTTCTGCATGTACTCCTAATCCTTTTGGTAAAATAGCTTGCGACATCTACAAAATTGAAAAGAAAGATGGGACTTGGTCTATTCCTGAAAAATTGCCTGAAAGCGTTAATACATCGAGGTACACTGAAACTCAAGTTGCGGTAGGAGTAGACGAAAAAGGAAGGGAAACTATTTACTTTGTATCTGATCGAAAAGAAGGTAAAGGAGGTTTAGATATTTGGTACAGCACATATTACAAAGGAAACTACAAACCTGCTCGAAATTGTGGCTCCAGAGTAAATAGTGTAGGTAATGAAATGACACCGAGTATTCACCCATTAACCAATAAGCTTTATTTTAGTTCTGACGGACATCCAGGATTTGGAAAACTCGATGTGTTTTTTACTTCTGGTGAACGAAGTAGATGGCAAGAACCTGAAAATTTGGGATCTTGGATAAATTCTCCTGCAGATGAATTGTATTATAATGCTCATCCAAATGGGGAAGAAGGGATGTTTGCTAGTAATCGATTAAGGAGTAAAGAGAAGGTTTTCTGCTGTGATGATTTATATTATTTCAAAGAGTTGAACAAGATTAAAGTAGGTGCTAAAGGAAAAGTTCTAGCTGATGGAAAACCATTAGAAGATGCACAAGTAAAGATTTTTCAAACCAGTGATGAGAACGATGAGAAAATCTTTCTTCAATCAGTAAAATCTGACCGAAATGGAGAATACAAGGTTGTTTTAGAGCCCAATCAGTCGTATTTTATACAATCAAGTAAAGATGGATATCTGGTAGACGAAAAAACGTTGAGTACATCAAATGTTCTCAACTCAAAAGAGTATGAGTTAGACTTTAATTTACTAGAAAAGAAGAATCGAACTTTTGAATTGAAAAATATTTACTATGATTACGATGCAACTGCTTTTGATAGAAAATCAGAATTGGCTATTGATACAACTATCCTCGAAGTTCTACTATTAAATCCTGAGGTAATTGTAGAAATTGGATCGCATACCGATAATAAAGGCTCTGCAGCATATAATCAAAGTCTTTCTCAAAAAAGGGCAGAAAGTGTAGTAAACTACCTTCGTAAAAAAGGAATTTCTAAAGACCGAATGAAAGCTAAAGGTTATGGTGAAAGTCAACCAGCATTTTCGAACACAAATCCTGATGGTTCTGACAATCCTGAAAACAGAGCTAAAAACCGCAGAACAGAATTTAAAGTTATCGGTGAATTAGAGTTAGATGATGACGATGATTGACTTTAAAGGGTATTGATTACTTTTCTTAACGTAACTAATTTTTCGAGAAGCACTTCTAATTTGTCGAGGTGCAACATGTTTGCTCCGTCAGATTTTGCACTTTTTGGATCTGGATGTGTTTCTATAAAAATTCCATCAGCACCTGCAGCTATAGCACATTTCGCAATCGTTTCTATGAGTTCAGGCTGCCCTCCAGTCACTCCGCTACTTTGATTTGGTTGCTGCAAGGAATGGGTGACATCCATAATGGTTGGCGCATACTTTCTCATCTGAGGAATACCACGAAAATCAACTACCATGTCTTGATAGCCAAACATGTTTCCTCTTTCAGTAATCCACACATTATTATTTCCTGAGTCTTTTACTTTATTTACTGCAAACTGCATGGCTTCAGGAGCTAGGAATTGCCCTTTTTTAATGTTTACCTGTTTACCAGTTTTTGCCGCAGCTACCAATAAATCAGTTTGTCTACATAAAAAAGCAGGTATTTGAAGCACATCTACATACTTGGCAGCAAGTTCCGCCTCTTCAGTAGAATGAATATCTGTAACTGTTGGAACATCGTACTTTTCCCCTACAGCTTTTAAAATTTTCAGTGCTTTTTCGTCTCCAATTCCTGTAAATGAGTCAATTCGAGATCGATTTGCTTTTCGATAAGATCCTTTAAAGATCCATGGAATCTCCAAGCGATTGGTGATGTCAAAAATCCTTTCAGCAATTTCAAATGCCATTGCTTCACCTTCAATTGCACATGGGCCTGCCAATAAAAAAAAGTTGTTCGACTGCTTGAATTTAAGATGAGTTAGTGGCTGATTCATAGTGTTTAATTTAAAAAACAAAATTAGCAAAAAAGCAGCCTTGGATTTGGCTTGAATATTGCTCAATTTTAATATAATTTTTGTTATTTTATACTATGATCAAGTTTTTTTCCTTGCTATTCTTCCTTTCATTTACCTACAAAATTTCAGCACAAACTTCAGAACTTGGGAATTGGATGATGTATTTTGGAAACCAGTCCATTACAAAAAAACTGAACTGGCACAATGAAATTCAATATAGAAATTATAACACAATTGGAGATTTGGAACAATTGCTAATTAGAACAGGGCTTGGATATGATCTTACTGAGAAAAACAATAACGTACTTTTTGGTTTGGCTTACATTAAAAGTGAAGATTATTTTTTAAATGCAAGTAGTGAGAAAATTGAAAATGAAGAACTAAGAATCTTTCAGCAATTTATCACAAAGCAACATTTTAGTAGGATTTATCTTCAACATCGTTATAGAATTGAGGAGCGTTTTATTGAAAATAATTTTAAAATGCGCTTTCGTTACTTTTTGGGACTGAATATACCATTCACTTCAAAAAAAATGGAAAAAGGTGAATTTTATTTTTCAGCATATAATGAAGTTTTTGTTCAAAACGAAAGCAATGCATTTGATCGTAATAGGTATTATGGTGCAATAGGATTCCTACTAGAAAACAATTTCAGAATTGAACTAGGTTATATGAATCAACAGTTCGGTTTAAGAAGTCGTGACCAATTTCAAATTGCAATCTTTAATAGTTTGCCTTTTTTTAGAAATTAAATCAACTATTTATCTTCGGGGTCTCTTTTTGTAGTTCTTCCTTTTTGCTGATTTCTTTTCTTCATTTCTTCACCAATTTGATTAGAAGCGGTAAATGAAGCGATCATATTATTGAGCATATCACTTCCAGCCTGTGGTGAATTTGGCAATAAAATTAAGTTAGTATTCGTTTCACCGCCAATTGCTTGAAGCGTATCGTAGTGCTGAGTAACTACAATCAAAGCAGATGCTTCTTGAGAGTTGATTCCCACTTTATTTAAAACATCCACACTTTCTTCTAGCCCACGTGCAATTTCTCTTCGCTGATCAGCAATACCTTGACCTTGTAGACGCTTACTTTCTGCTTCAGCTCTTGCTTTGGCAACTATTTTAATTCTTTCGGCTTCAGCTTCAAATTCTGCTGCTACTTTTTCGCGCTCAGAAGCATTGATTCGATTCATTGCTTGTTTAACTTGTTCGTCCGGATCAATATCCGTAACTAAGGTTTTAATGATATCATACCCATAATCCTGCATGGCTTCATTTAATTCGCCTTTAACAGCTATTGCAATGTCGTCTTTTCTTTCAAATACATCATCTAGCTTCATTTTTGGAACTTCAGCACGTACAACATCAAACACATAAGAGGTGATTTGAGCACCAGAGTTTTCTAATTTGTAAAAGGCATCATACACCTTAGTTTTTACAACCTGAAATTGAACTGAGATTTTAAGTCGAACGAAAACATCATCTTTGGTTTTTGTTTCGACTAATACGTCCAATTGTTGAACTTTCAGATTGATTCTTCCAACCACCGAATCAATGAGTGGAATTTTTAATTGTAACCCTGAATTTCGAATGCTATGAAATTTTCCAAAGCGTTCCAACACTCCAGAGGTTTGTTGTTTTACAATAAAAAAAGTACCTTTTGCTAAGAAAAAAAGTATTACAAGGTAGACAATGTTGGGTATAAATTCCATTGGATTAGTAGTTAAGATTATTAATAAATGTAGTTAAAAATGAAACATAAAACATGACAGAATTAAGCAATTCTGTATCAAATTAGTTTAAAACAATTTCTAATAAGAAAGCTTGATTTTTCGCTCAATTTCATCTTTTTTATTGTAAATTTTCATTGAACTTAACAAGTTATTCTTATATTCATAAACCGATTTTGATTGTAATTTTCCTCTGCTTTCAATACTGCTGTAGATCACTTTTAGGTCATCGTATTTGTAAACAGATTCATATGTCTTCTTTCCTTTGCGAAATTGAGTGTAACTTGTAAGTCTTCTTGCTAAAGGCTCATAAGTAGCAATAGAAAGTAATACATCATTTTCATTGTACAATTTAGTTTCAATGAGTGTGGTATCTTGAAGGGTATATTTTTGAACGTATTTTCTAATTTTTCCTTTTTCATTAAAACTTTGATACACTTTAATTAGAAAGTTATCAGTGCTTTCTTCCCACCTACAAACTTGTGTTTCATCTTTTTTCTTTACGAGTTGCTCTCCTTCTTCTTTGCATTCATGGCTCCAAACTTTAAGAAGTTTTCCATTTCCTTTAAAAAGTTTAGTTTGCTTCTTTTTACAGTCTACATAATAACTGTATTCCCATTTTCGATCAACTTTTCCATTTGCTTTGTATCGGGTTGAAGTATTTAGGCATTCTGCATCATTGTATTGCCACGTATCGCGCTGTTTGATTTTCCCTTTCTTGTCTTTTTTAACCAGCTCCACTAACTTTTTATTGGAATTGTATTCTTTTTGAATTTGACTTTTTAATTTACCGCGCTTATAAAACCTTGCTTCCTTTTCAAGTTTATTTTCATCGTATGTAAAAGTTAAAATAGGAATTTCATTATTGTCTTGATCGAATTCAGCATACTTTACCAAATTACCGTCACTATTATATTCTTTAATGAAATTCGATTCCTTTCCTCTTATATTTACTACCGTGAAATTGATTTTTTCGACTTTTTCAGTGGGCTTGTAAAAGATGGGTTCATGATTTGCTTGACTATATTGCCAATCATGCGTGTAATTGTATTCTTGCTGATGTAATTGTGCAAGTGAATGGAAGCTTAAACTAATGAATAGGATCGAGGCTATTACCTTCATAATTTGAGTTTTATAAATTGTGCTATAAAACTAACAAATTTTATCTCACTTATGTAATTAGTTCGTTTCGAGCAATTCTAAATAGCGGTTCAATGCTTTTAGTTTCTTGCTATCTAGGTGATAGCTAATATTTTCTTTTAAATAATTTAATTGCTTTTGCTGGTCAATATCCTTTCGATTGAAGTACTTAACAGCTGCATCAATATTGTCAATTCCAAACTTTAAAACGGCATTAAAATCATTGATAAAATTTGAATCTAGTGGTTTATTGCTCACCCATGCTGCAAAAACAAAGGGAAGTTTTTGCCAAAGATGCCATTGTTCAGCTAAATCATATTGATAGCTATACCTACCGTTAAGGTGAAAGGTGCGATCTCCAATTATGACACCTGCGGTTGTGCCTGTTATTTTTTCTTCATATCCTTCATCTGCTGCTTGATAGTCTACTTTAATTTTCCAGTAATTTTTCGCCAATAATTCACATAATTTTACGGAAGTACGCGACTGATAATCTAAAATAATACTTGTGATTTCGCTAAGAGGAACCTCACTTACCAATAAAACTGATTTTACTTTTTCATTTGCTCCTATGCAATAATCTGATAGTATATGTGCTTCTTTGAGTTTTGGTATAATAGCTACTGGAACTAATCCTAAATCTACTTCTCCCGATAAAAGTTTTGAAGCGCAAACAGAGGGAATATCTTTACTAATGGTTACTTGTTCTAAGAAATTGGGATGCTGCTCCATGCCAAAAATAAAAGGCAATGTATTTAAATAAGAAACCGCAGAGATTGTAACTTTTTTCAAGGAAATAATTTTGAGCGAAATTACTAATACCGATTATGATTTCAGATTAGCTCATTTTTTACTCTCTAATTTTTTTGCCTGTCAGAATGCTATCTAATTGGTAATTAAATAGTAGAGTCATGTGAAACTTTAAAGGGTATAAAAAACCTTAGTGAGTAGTTACAATTGCTTCCTTTTTTAAAAGTGCGAGTGTGGCTGCAACTGTACTTATAATTGCTAAAAAACCAGATAAACTCACACCGATAAAAGGAATTAACAATGCAAGCGCAAAAAGACTTCCATTTGCAATTGCCAAACCTTTGTTTCTACTGATGAAATCAACACTTTCTTTTATATTCATTTTTCTGCGTTCCAAGTTATAATCCATAAAAGAAAAGCCGTAAAAGTAGGCGGAGATCAAAAAGAGAATTGGTGCACTTGCAAAACCAATTAATGGAAAAAAGCTTAGCGCAAACAAAACAATCACCAAACTAATTTCAATTAAAAAGTTGCGAATAGCCAGTAAAATTCCCCTCCACATGTCTTTGAATAATTGTTTCCATGAAAACTCAATTTGATTTCCGTTCATGATTTGTTCCGTTTTTTCAGAAACATAAGCCAATACAGGTGAAAGTAAAATAAGTATTACATAACCACCAATAAAAGCAAACAACAAAAAGAATAAAATTCTTAAAATCAACCAAATAAGAACGCCGATAGTACCTGCTAAAATAGAAGCACCCCAGAAATCCCATTCTTCTGGATTCCAACTAGCTTTTAAATAGTCAATGAGCTCAATTGTGATGTTTGATACAAAGTAATAACTAATCGAAAAAAGTAAAATATTTAAAGCAATGGGTATCAAAAAGAAATAATACAGCCGATTAGTGAAAATAAAATCAACTGCTTTGCCATAGCTACTTAACCCAATTTGCAAATCCTTTATAAATGACATTATATTAAGAGTTTAATGAATTAAGGTGTTGAACCAATTCAAATGGTTTTTTTGATTCTCTTTCTATGTTGCAACACCAAAATTCACGTTTACCGTATTTCCAAAGTTGCAACTTTTTTGGTTTACTTTCAATTTGTTGAATAAGACTTGACTTGTCAATCCAAGCAACAAAATAAGTGTCTTTACAATAACGAAAAGCAGCAATCTTTTCATAAATTTCATCTGTTGTAGCTTTAAAATCAATTTTTTGCTTTTCCAGCCAATCGTCTTTTCGCTGTCGAAGTTGAGTAAAGACAAATTGCACATGTAAGTCAGCTTTCAGCGCTTGAATTGTAGCATTTCCTCTGCGAATTAATTTAATGTCGCGATGCCTTAAAAATTCCTCAATGCACTGATCCACATCTGGCAATAAGGAAGTTTTTAACTCTAATTCAAATTGTTCTTTTCCTGTATTAAAAATAAAATCGACATCCATGCCACTTTGATCAATCGAAACATTTGTTGCTGCAAACGCTATCCCGTGCTGCAACATCCATTTTTTAAATGCAATTTCACCTACAAAGCCTCTAAGTTTACTGTCGAGTTGCACATTGGGATGTCTGAACCGAAGATTATCTAAAAACTGACTTTGCAATGCTTTTTGTAAAGCCTCTTTTACTTCTGCTTCACTTAAAGGTATGTTGATGGGACTATTCATTTTTAAACAGCAGTTTGAAATACTGAAGTTGATTATCTATTAGTCCTTTTACTTGTTTGCCTGACTTATTGGTATAGCCCAATATTGCTTTTTTGTTTCTTTCGTAGGTGACTTCTTCACAAATCTTATTTTCGTTATTGGTAACTATAGTACAGGTTCTTTTTCCTCCATCTTCCTTATTTTGAAGCAGAGTAGCATGCATTGTACTTCCACTTCCTGCAAAAAAATCTAAAATTCGAATGTCTTTTTCAGGAATTAATTGAATAATGAATTGAATTAAATCCGTCGGTTTAGGATAAGAGAAAATGGATTGTTGCATCATGTTTTTCAGTTCGTTACTGCCTTTCGAATTACTAAAATTTATGAGTGCTCTGTGTGGAAGTGTTCTTACCCTTTTTTGATCTTTATTGTCAACATATTGATATTGTTTGATGTAAACTTTCCATGTTCCACTAGTTTGTTTGAATACAATGAAATCGTTTTCTAAACCCCATTCAAATTTTTCCTTGCTCCAACGCCAAGTATTTGGTGGGCCAATTTGATTGCCAGATTTAAGTTTGGTTCCATCGGGAGCAGTGATTTCGTAATCCAAGGTTTTGCTGTAGCTTCCTTTGTAATCCAAGTCTCGGAGATAGTACTTTCCTCTTTTACTGACAAATGAATCTGAAAAGCGGTACTTTTTGTCCTCTTCAACTTTTATTTCAGCTTTTGTAAACTTAAGTTGATCACTATTCTTTGCATAGCAAAGTACATAATCAAATTCAACTGCCACTTGCTTACTATCATGTCCACTGCCTGATTTATTTTTTCGAATAAAATTGGCAACAAAATTCTGTTGTCTAAAAATCCCATCGCACAAAAGTTTGAGTCTTGCTTGTTCATAATCATCAATAGAGATAAAGATAACTCCTGTTTCAGTCAATAGGTTTTTGGCTTTCAATAAGCGTTTGTACATAAATGAAATCCACTTAGAGTGTCGGTACAAATCATCGGCATCAACAAAATGATCGTTGTATTTAAAGTCTTTATTCCCTGTATTGTAAGGAGGGTCAATGTAGATTAAATCAAATTCAGCTTTTTGATTTTCAAGTAGATGAAGTGCTGCTAAATTATCGGATTCAATCAGTTGATGAATAGGACCAGATGATCCAATTCTTCTATTCTTTATCTCTTTGAGAATAATTTCCTTAGATTGAATTAAGCCTTCAATGGCTTCTTCTTTCTCCTCCCATAATAGTCCAATTTTTTTTTGAAATGCTAGAATGGAAGAGGGGGTTTGCTTCACGATAATTTGCTTGAGAAATTCAGTTGCGTAAAGTTACTGATTGTTTTTCCTTCGTTCTATTTCTTTCATAATCAGGTTCAACTCTCTTCCTGTTTGACCTGAAATGGAGGTGTTTTCTTCAGCTCTTCGGATCATGTAGGGCATCACTTCTTTCACAGGGCCATAGGGTACGTATTTGGCAACATTATAACCTGCTTTAGCAATGTTAAAACTAATGTGATCACTCATGCCCAACAATTGAGAAAAATAAACTTGTGGGTGATTATTTGGAATACTTTTTTCCTCCATTAAACGTGTTAATAGTAACGAACTTTCTTCATTGTGTGTGCCCGCACAAATTGCAATTCGGTCAGTGTGGTTCAAACAATATTCCATTGCTCTATTAAAATCTAAGTCCGTAGCAGCTTTGTTTTCTTGAATGGGATCAGGGTAACCCATTTTTGATGCCCTTGCTCGTTCTTTTTCCATGTAAGCTCCTCGCACAATTTTTAGTCCGAGGTAAAAATTTTCTTCCTGTGCTTGTTTTAATAAATTTTCGATGTAATCAAAACGATCGTGGCGGTACATTTGAACCGTGTTGTAAACGATCGCTTGCTTTTTATTGTAGCGGTACATCATTAAGAGTGCAATTTCATCAATTGCTGTTTGAATCCAACTTTCTTCTGCATCGATCATAACGGGAATTCCCGAATTGTGGGCATAGTTGCAGATAATGTCAATTCTATTTCTACCTCTCAGAAAAATCATTGATTCATCGTCTGTTAAAACTTCATTAGCAGAAACTTTTTCCAATAATGCAAATGGAATAACTGCGGTAGTTTTAAAAACACAAAAAGGGACATTGCTGTCCTTTCTAGCACGCTCAATAGATGCCACTGCTTTTCCTAAAAACTGATCAAAATCGTTTTCTCTTTCTTTGCCTTCAACAGAGTAATCCAATATGGTTTTTACATTGAATTGAGAGAGTTCTTGAATTCGATCTTCACAGTCTTCAATGCTTTCGCCACCACAAAAATGTTGAAATACAGTTGATTTAATAATGCCCTCTATTGGCAAGCGTAAAAACAACGCTATTTTTAAGAAAAACGGCCCTAAACTAATCAATACATTGTATGAAATGAGCTTAAAAAGGTAATATGCTTTTTTAAGCTGAAGGTCACTTTTGTTGGCAAAAGCGATTTTTGTATTTTCGAAATTGAGCATTAGATCGCGGCGCTAGATGTTTCAAACTGCCGATTGACTTTTTTCATCAATCCTTGTAACACATTTCCCGGTCCAACTTCGATTAATTCAGTAGCTCCGTCTGCTATTAGCTGTTTCATTATTTGAGTCCATTTAACAGGTGCTGTTAGCTGTGCGATCAAATTTTCTTTGATTTCTTCAGGATTACTTATTCCTTTAGCAACAACATTCTGATAAACAGGACAAATTGGAGACTTAATTGTTGTGTCTAAAATGGCTTTTTCTAAGGCTTTTTTTGCAGGCTCCATTAAAGGAGAGTGAAATGCACCTCCAACGGGAAGCATTAAAGCCCTTTTTGCTCCGGCACTTGAAAGCAGTTCACAGGCTTCTGTTACTGCTTCAATTGAACCTGAAATTACTAACTGACCTGGTGAATTATAATTTGCAGGAACCACAATGCCATCTATTTTACTGCAGATTTCTTCCACATCTTTATCTTCCATTCCCAAAACTGCTGCCATGGTAGATGGAGTAGCTTCGCAAGCTTTTTGCATGGCATTGGCTCTTTGGATGACCAAGTTTAAACCATCTGCAAAACTCATGGCACCGCAAGCAACTAAAGCAGAAAACTCTCCCAAAGAATGACCAGCAGCCATGTCAGGTTTAAATTTCTCTCCCAAGCATTTAGCCAAAATCACGGAATGTAAAAAGATTGCCGGTTGAGTTACATTGGTTTGTTTCAATTCTTCTGGAGTGCCTTCAAACATAGTGTCGCTAATTGAAAAGCCAATAATGTCGTTTGCCTCATGAAAAAGTGTTTTTGCTAATTCTGATTGTTCATAAATGTCTTTTCCCATTCCTGGAAATTGGGCACCTTGTCCCGGAAATACAAATGCTTTCATAGAAAAATTGCTTTTTAGAAATTTAGGCAAAAATATTCTTTCTCCAATTAAAATCATTCAATCACTAAACAAAAAATGCCCACCATTGAATGATAGGCATTTAGTAATTTGTTTGTTGAAGATTTTATTTTCTGTCGCCAAATAATCTTAGTAAGAATAAAAATAGGTTGACAAAATCTAAATAGAGGTTCAAAGCACCCATTATCGCTAATTTGTTAGTCGATTCTGTTCCATATTCAACACCTGAACCAATTCTTTTCAATTTTTGAACATCATAGGCAGTCAAACCTGTAAAAATCAACACTCCTAAACAACTGATGATAAAATCCATCATAGCACTCCCTAAAAACCAATTTACGACCATGGCAATGATGATTCCTACAAGAGCCATCATTAAAATGGAACCAAATTTTGTTAAGTCTTGTTTGGTAGTGTAACCCAAAACCGCCATCACTCCGAAAGTGCCTGCTGTGATAAAAAATGTGGAGGCAATACTTGCAGATGTGTAGGCTAAAAAGATAAAACTTAAGCTTACTCCCATAACTGCTGAATAGGCGATGAACAACAACAATAAACTAAATGAAGATAGTTTGTTGAAGGAGAGCGACATGGCTAAAACGAAAATTAATGGAGCAAACATCACTGCATAGCCTAAAAAGTTTAAGCCACCAGTTTCCATGTTGATTAAGTTACTCATTAAAGCTTCTGAACTGCTGAACCAGTATGCAATTACGCCTGTAATGGCTAAAGCACCTGTCATGTAGGTAAATACATTTGACAAAAATGATTTTACAACTGCTTCGCTATTTACTTGTCCTTCAATAGGCTGTTGCGTGAAATCAGCATTAAAATTATTTCTTAAATTATTCATTTGATTAAATTTTCCACAAAATTAAACAATCTAGTAAACGGGAAGATTAAAATCTTTAGTTAAAAGAGCCTAATTTGTTCTGCCAATTTACTTTCTCAAAAGCGCTTATGAGCCAAAAAAACACTTATAAAAAAATTGCTGCTTATTCCGCTAGTATTTTTTCTAAATGTATTGTCAGGTGCATTAAGCCAACTAACTTCAACTAAGAAGTATATGTATTTGCTGTTTAACTTTTTTAGTTATATTTGAATCATTATTAACAAATTAAATACTTTTATTATGAAAAAGATACTATTTACCATCTCTTTTGTTATTGCGATAACGACTGCGAGCTATAGTCAAGCCTCTTTAACACTATCAAATTTGCAAAATTGCGATTTAAATGTTGAATTAGTTGAATTTGATATTGGGACTTGTCTACCTGTGCTTGCTTCAGTTTATCCTATTTCAGCAGGTTCTATAATTACAGTTAATGCATCTCCTGGCAATGAATTTATTTATGCTTCAATTACTCCCTCTTTTAATCCTAGTTGTTTTCCTCCAGTAAATATTGAAACTAACGGTTTGGGATGTACTCCTGCTACTGTCACATGTACAGGTCCGGGATTTCCTACAAATGCAACAATTGGAACTGGAGGACCATGTGGATGTTCTAATCCAATCATTATGGATTGGGATGTTTGTGGTTCTAATGGAATAGAGTTTCTTTAATTTTAAAGATTTTTACATTTAAGTTTAATATTTTCTCATTTATTTAACTATACACAAAGACATATCTTAGAATTAAAGATATGTCTTTGTAAATTTAATTTATTTTAAAATTCCTATTATTATTTATCTACAGGCAACTATATTGAAAAGCAACGTCATTGTAGTAAGTATAATTTAAAAAGTAGTAATGAAAAAAATATTTTTTATAATTATCACCCTCTTTACGTTGAACTTATCATCTTTCTCTTCTCACATTGTGGGTGGAGAAATTAGTTGGATTTGCGATGGTCCAAATCGAAGCCAATACCGCTTCTTTATGACAGTGTTTAGAGATTGCGGTGGAATAGGTTTTGGTTTTTTCAATGAAACCATTGACATTGTAGGAGGTACATTGCCAAGGAATGCAGCTAATCAACCCTTTAGCACCATAGTAATGAAGCCTGATATGGCTCGCTGGATTAATGAGCGGAATGGTGATACTTCTCCCCGCTGCAATACCCAATTTGGAAGTGAATTATCTTGTGCTAATGGAGATCCTGGAACCATACAAGCCTTTTATTATCAGTCTGATCCTATCACTATACAAGGTGTTCCACCAAATAGGGGGTGGACTTTTTATTGGCAATCACCATGTTGTAGGCCAGGTAATTATGTTAATGGCACTCCTGCAGGTAGTGCTTCACCCATGCTTCTAAGAGCTATGATGTTTCCTACCAGAGGAAGAGAAAATACAGACCCTTGTTTGGATGACTCTCCTGAATTTAGATCTTTGCCTGTATCTGCCATTTGTAGGGGGCAGCAGTTTACCTATAACTCTACTGCTATTGATAAAAACTTAGATTCATTGGTGTATTCTTGGGATAATCCTTTAAATCCACCACAAAATGAT
>TARA_R110002096_G_scaffold100173_5_pt1 | contig 19610 bp, 20 predicted proteins | sample TARA_R110002096 | Tara Oceans TARA_R110002096 (sample SAMEA4397295) | marine metagenome | biome: Polar Biome; feature: [DCM] deep chlorophyll maximum layer (ENVO:01000326); material: water (ENVO:00002006), including particulate matter (ENVO:01000060) such as... | depth 35 m
ACCGCAATGAGGAGCTGCTCCAACACGGAACGCCCGTTTCTTTCGCCAATTGGTAAATCTCAATCGCGTCCCGCAGGCTCCCGGCCAATGGCTTATCGATGAACATCGGCTTTCCGGCAGCAAAAACCGGCCGGGCCTGCTCCAAATGGGGACGTCCATCCACACTTTCCAGCATCACCGCGTCCACATGCTTGCACATTTCTGCAATCGTTGGGTAAAGCTGAACGCCGTAATCGTTGACCAGGGTTTCGGTAAATTTGTCGACGCGGTCCGCACTCGAGGGAATGTCGGGACTGCCTCCCTTGAAGGCGGCAACCACCCTGGCCCCCGGAACATGGTTCTTGTTTTCAGGATCGTTGAACCGCGAGGTAAATGCGGTCACGTGGGACGTGTCCAACCCGATCAGACCAATGCGAATGGGTTCATCAGCAGCGGTTGCCACCAGCGAACAAGCCCCGAGAAGGCAAAGAACGCTGGTCTTAAAAGGAATGAGGATTGGGGTTTTCATCCCTCCCAGTCTGTTCTCGAACGAAGGAGTATCCAACCCCAAATTCACCAGGATTTGGGCCGTAGAAACGTCCTGACGCGGTGAATATCTGCCCGATTTTGAGATTGACTTGAAGGCTGAAACCATGTGTTCTCGGGGCCGAATGAATCTTAAGAGAATCCTCCCCTCCCTCTCTCTCCTCTTTGTCGCGTTTAGTCTCAGCAGCTGTGGAATGGCACGTCAAACCGTTGGCACCGCTGCAGGATTGACCAATTCCGTGCTCAATAATCCCGTTGGCACCGCAGCTGGGCTCACACGCACAGGAATCGCAACTGGGCGAAACCTCACCCGAACCGGAGCGAATACGCTCAATCGTGCAACTCGCTCGGCTGCGGAAATTGCTCCCTACGCGGCCACTGCGGCCTCCATCTTTTCGCCCCTTCCCTGAGTCTTAGACCAAATATCGGGTTGCGCCGTGCGTCGAAGGTTTCTACAATGATCCGCCGGGATTCCGGCGACCTACTGCAAATCTCAGAAAAAGATCCAATCGCAGCATTTGTTATGCAAAAAACCAACCTCAAAATCCTAGTTATGGGAGCGGCTGCCAGTCTTGGCGTCGGCTCTGTTCTAGCGCAAGACGACGAAAAAATCGATTTTGCCACGCAGATTTACCCAATGGTCAAAGGCAGTTGTGTGCAATGCCACCAGCCTTCCTATGAGTATGAGTCCAATGGCCGGACCCGGACCAAGCGCCCCAAAGCTGATCTTATTGTGTCGAGCAAGGAAGATTTCCTGAAGGGTGGAGAAAGCGGAGCCGTGATCGTTGCTGGAAAACCCGACGAGAGCGAGTTTCTCCACCGGACGCTTCTTCCGATTGATGACGACGATCATCAGCCACCAGAAGGCAAGTCTCCTCAGTGGTCCGATGCAGAGAAAGCCCTTTTCGCGAAATGGATCGAGCAAGGCGCCGACTTCGGCGACTGGGTCAAGGATGAAACACCCGGTGAAGTGACGAACGTCTGGGATGGCGACAAGGAAGAAGGAAGTCCCTGGTCTGGCAAAGAACTCGAAGCCGAGCAAGTGAGAGTCTTTGACGAGGAAGGCAATATTACGGTGAAGAGCTAAACCTGGCTGAAACAACCGTAGACCAATTCCAAGACCGGGCTGGATTTCCAGTCCGGTCTTTTTTTGCTCTCCGACCTCTTTTTTCTGGGACGTGGTTGGGAATTGCTGTTTGCTCGACCGATGAAAAACCCCGTTTTCAGCGTTCTCTTCCTCACCGCAGTACTCGTTCCGGCTCATGCGCAGGATGCCGAGCTTCGCCTCGAGGGCAGGGTCGCCTTTACCGAGGGACCGGCGTGGCACCCGAGTGGAAATCTCTACTTCACCGATATTGAAAACAACCGGATCATGCGCCGGGACCCGAGCGGCAAATTTCACGTTTATCGGACTCCATCAGGAAAAGCAAACGGGTTGGTTTTCGACACCGAAGGACGATTGCACGCCTGCGAGGGAGGAGGCGAAGGCGGAAATCGGCGCATCACCCGCACCGAACTCGACGGGACGATATCGGTTCTTTCCGCCAACTACCAAGGTAACAAATACAACTCGCCCAACGATCTCGTTCTGGATCGTTCAGGCCGAATCTACTTTACCGACCCGCGTTACGGCGATCGCGACGACATGCAGATAACCGATGCGGAGGGAAAGGAAATCGAAGGCGTTTATCGCATCGATCCCGATGGTTCCGTTCATCTAGTAATTACACACGAAGTGGAGCGGCCCAATGGCATTGCCTTGTCGAAGGACGGAACGTTTCTCTATGTCTGTGACAACATGAACGACACTCCGACCGGGAACCGCAAGTTGTGGCAATTTGAGGTGGGAGCCAACGGATCCATCAATCTGGAAAGCCAAAAGCAGCTGTTTGATTGGGGCACGGATCGCGGGCCGGACGGGATGACGGTGGGGCCTGACGGGAACCTCTACGTGACCGCGGGATTCAATTTTCCAAGTCCTCCCAATCAGACTGCCGATCGATACAAAGCAGGTGTCTACGTTTTCTCTCCAGAAGCTGAACTCCTTCGCACCATTCCCGTCCCGATCGACATGATTACCAACTGCACGTTTGGAGGAGAGAACGGAAATACCTTGTTCATCACCGCAGGCCACAAGCTCTGGAGCCTTGAAATTGCGCCCTCGATTCCCAAGGCGATTCGCCCAACGCAATAACCAATTGCCCAAACGGGCCAGCCTTTAGGCAGCGGTAAACACCAATCGGCTCGGAGGCGAAGATGCAATCAAGCTGAAGGCGACGTCTTCACCAGAAACTTCCACCGTGGTTTCGGACTCAGGATGCGATTCGAAAAACAGGGTTTCCGTATCCGGTTCAGAATGCAAAATCATTTCTTCATCGGGTCCCGAAACCGGGCGCCCGGCTGCTTCCTCCAGATTCAGAAAGTAGGTTTCTCCCTCGGGCGCACCTGCGGTATAAACGAAACGTGCCGCGGCAGGCGTGTCAGCGTCTGGGGAAATCTGTGAGGAAGCATCATCTTCATCAACCAGTCCCCAAGGCTTGATCTGCGCTCCCACCTGGTTCAACGCGTTCTCAATGGAAACCGGTTGGAGCGGTTGAACGGATTCCTCCGAACTGGCGACCGTGACCGGCGGCGTATCGTGGGATGCATCAACTGACGATGGAGCCGAATCCATCTCGAAAAACCCGACGGGCGCCGCCGAGTAGAGAATTCTTGCCTCCAAAGATTCGAGAAGCAACTTCGGTTGGCGCGGATGGGAACTTGGATTCATTATGCCTATGTGGTTTTAGGCCCCGTTTTTGTGAGAATATACAAAACGGATGAAATTGCACTCGTTTTTTTGTTGGCCTGTCAAGGACCTCGGAATTCTACCAATGCCTCATCCCGGAAAAAACCGGAAACCTTCGCGAGAGATTTGGTTCGAGTTCCAAGCGCGGCGATAGGCCTATCGCTCAGCCCAAACAATGAGAGAGCAGGCTAGTTTACGGATGATGCTCTAGCTTATCGACTTCAGGAATTCCACAACACGCTGTCTGAGTTCTGGATTGGCCCGGTTCTCAGTTCGAGCGAACGCCGCTTCATCCAGATCTGACCGAATTTGTGCCAAGTTCGCCCGCAAATTCGCAGGCAGAACACTGAGCTTGTCAATCTCACCTCGGCTTAAGGAAGCGAGATCCACATCGAACCTCTCCTTCATTGCGGTTTCGAGAACGGCCCGTATTTCAGTTTCGCTGGATGCGTCCCTCAAAGCGACAAGGGCGGAAGCGCCCGGCTTCTCAGCGGATTCAGATACGACAGCTTTCTCTCCAAACAAACGCGCCTTCCAATAGCGGAATCGCAATCCTCCCCAAACCGCAATGATGAGGGTGATCGACACCCAACGTATCCACCCGCGATCCGGTCGAATCGATTTCACGGCGGGCTTCAGCTCTGCGTCGAGCGGATCACCTTCCACCATCGAAGAAATAGTGTAGGGAATCGGCTCGGTCGTGATCGTCAGTGGGATGCTCGATTCATCATTCGGCCAAAAAACCAGGGTGAGTTCGGGAATCTGCCCCTCTCCGGGCAAATTGGGCAGCAAACGATAGTCCCAGCGATCAACAATGAACCCCGCGCTCTCTTTTCCGGAAATGGACTTCTCGACCTTCGCCAACGCAAACTCTGGCATCGCCGCGATCGAACGATACGGCGGCTCGGGCTTGAACCTGCGTTGGTTCCCGGTTTCCTTCATTTCAGCCATCGGAACTTCCGGCACGACCATCGTAACGCTCAATGTCAGGGTATCCGCAACGGTCGCCTGCTCCGGCACCTTCAGTTCCACGAACGCCCGCACGGGCCCATTCTCATAGGAACTCGCCTCAAGCAGGAAAAGAATCGGGATCAGCAGGCTAACCATGATGGTTCCCCCTTCGCTTCCGAATTCGCTCCTTCAGGAAACTGTGCAGGGCTCCAACATAATCGTGCCCGACCCAAAGCGAAAATTGATCGACTCCAGCCGCATCCAACTCCTGCCAAAGTTCCGATCGCTCCTCCTGAGCCGTCTCCGCAAACGAGGAGCGAACCTTGCGATCGCCGGAATCCACCACAATCATTTCGCCGCTTTCCGCATCCCTGATCCGGACCAAACCGGCTGCGGGCAACTCCACCTCGTGAGGATCCACGACCGAAACCGCCACCACGTCATGGGATCGCGCAGCAGCTTGCATGGCATCGAAAAATCCACGGGTTTGGAAGTCGGAAATCACGAACACGACCGCTCGGCGCTTCGCGATATGCATCAACATCTCGAGCGGCTCGTTCAGGTTCGTTCCCGAAGAAGCCGGCTGATGTGTCAGCGTCTCATACACGATCTGCGACACATGAACACGCCCCTTCGCGGGAGGCAGATGTCGCTCCACCTGATCCGTGAACAAGATCAGCCCCACCCGGTCATGATTCGCCGCCGCCGAATGAGCAAGCAAACCGGCCAATTCCGCCGCCGCTTCCCGCTTCGTCTGGTCGCTGCTCCCGTAATTTTCCGAAGCGGAAACATCGACGAGCAGATACACCGTCAAATCGCGTTCCTCGATAAAGCGCTTCACAAACGGCTCGCCGGTTCGCGCCGTCACGTTCCAATCGATCGTCCTCACCTCGTCTCCAGGCTGATAGGGGCGCACCTCGTCGAATTCGATGCCCCGCCCCTTGAAGACACTCAAATACTCCCCGGCCAACAATTCTTCAACCGCCTGTCGACACCGAATTTGTAGGGATTGGAATTGGAGGTCTGAGTCAGTCACTACGGTGAATCTGACTTTCGGTGGATTGAACCGTTCGTAAAGACGGAAATCCTCCCGTCATTGCCAGTTTGAGCTTCCGCGGCGCAGTGTTACTATCAGTTCAGCATGAGTGAAGCCGTCGCCTTCCAAAAAGAAACCATTTCCATCGCGGACTATCTCGATGGTGAGCCGTTTGCATTGGAGCGCCACGAGTATGCGAATGGGCAAGTGTTCGCGATGGCGGGAGCCAGTGAAGATCACGAGACAGTAGCAGGGAATTTGTTTGTGCACCTGCATCTCCATACAAAGGGTAAGGGATGTCGCGTGTTTAAAGGCGATATGAAGCTCCGGCTTTCGCTCAACGAAGCCGACCTGTTTTACTACCCCGACATCATGGTGACCTGTGATCCTCGGGATACGGATCCCATTTTCAAAAAGCATCCCAAAGTGCTGATTGAAGTGATGAGCGACTACAACAAGGACCACGTCGAAAAACTGTTCGCCTACCAGCAGATCGAAACCCTTCAGGAATACCTCATCATCGATCAAGATCCCACAGAGAAAAAGGCGTGGCTCTATCGGCGAGAAACCAATTGGGCCAAGGAAGAGGGAGCGCCTGACGGGGTCGTTTCCCTGGCGCCCCTCGATTTTTCCATTCCTCTGGCCGAGCTCTACGAAGTCTAACTCGGCACGGGCACTTTCTTAAAAATCTGCTCCACCACCTCGTCCGGCGTCACGTCTTTCGCTTCCGCCTTGTAGGTCAGCGCGATCCGGTGTCGCATCACTTCGTTCGCAATCGCCCGAACGTCAGCCGGCAACACGTAATCCCGTCCATCCATCATCGCACACGCCTTGCTAGCCTTCGCCAGATTGATGCTGGCGCGCGGGGATGCCCCATGGCGAATCATCGGCCCCAGCTCTTCCAACCCGTAGGTCTCGGGATGACGCGTGGCATCGACAATGTGGAGAATGTAGCTCTCCACGGTATCCTTCATAAAAACCTCATCCAGCGACTTCCGCAGCTTGAGAATTTCCGGTCCGCCCGCGATCGAAGAAACCTCCAAGTCCGGACTGCTCTGCGCCATCTTGCGCATGATCTTCTGCTCCTGCTCAAGCGTCGGATATTTCACGATCACCTTGAATAGAAACCGGTCGAGCTGGGCCTCGGGCAGTGGATAGGTTCCCTCTTGTTCGATCGGGTTCTGCGTCGCCAACACCATGTAGGGCTCATCCAATTTAAAGCTTTCCTCCCCGATCGAGACCTGTTTCTCCTGCATCGCCTCCAGCAGCGCACTCTGCACCTTGGCCGGCGAACGGTTGATCTCGTCCGCCAACAGGATGTTGGAAAAGACCGGCCCCTTCTGCGTATGGAACTCCCCGGTCTTCGGATGAAAAACCAGCGTACCAACCAAATCCCCCGGCAACAAATCCGGGGTAAACTGAATCCGATTGAAATCGACATCCAGCGCCTTCGCCAACGTGCTCACCAACAGCGTCTTCGCCAATCCCGGGACGCCCTCGATCAAGACGTGCCCGCTGCAAAGCATCGCAATGAGCAATCGTTCAACGACCTCTTCCTGACCCACCACCACCTTCGCAATTTCATCGCGAATCCGGCTCAAAACCTTCTGTTCTTCGGCAAATACTTTGGGGGCTGTCGCCATAGGAACGCCGATCTTCGCGGCTTGTCGCGAAACATGCAAGTCCAGGCTTCAAATCGGGTCCTCAAGGACGGCCGATTGCCCGACATCGATTCGAGGCCAGCGCGAAAGCTGGTGTTGGCCGTGCGAAGCAACGGACGCGGAATCGGCGAAACTGGATGAGATCCCTGGAACCCGCCCAAACCGCGGGAATCGCCCCTTCGACCAAGAACAACTCGCCCACGACATTGCTGTTTGCCGCCGTGGAGCGTCGCGTAGCGACTGTTGATGTTAGCCGTGGGTTCTCAACCCACGGAGCCAAGGAGTCGAGCCATGCGTCGCGTAGCGACTGCTCAAACAGGGAAACCGCCAACCGAAATCCCGAAACGTGCTCAGCCCCACAGATACCGCTCGTCATATTCCACGCCGTGTTTTTTCAGGAGCGCGACGTATTCTTCCTCGAAGGTTCGCTTCTGATGATGCTCGCGCTGATTGGCGATGTATTGGATGACGTCCGGCGCGGCGGAGGAGCTGACGGTGAATGCCGAGTAACCGTCTTGCCAACTAAAACGCGTTTTCAAAAGTCCCGATTGATTGATGGCGTTGGAGGAACCTCCTTTGAGACGTTTCATGGCTTCGGATATTGTCAGGGTTTTTGGGATGTCGATGAGGGCGTGGATATGGTTTTCGATGCCGCCAATTCGTCTTGCATGCATGCCGTGGGTTTTGCCGGTTTCGGCGATGATGGCCCAGAGGCGTTCTTCGATTTCGGGCGCGATCAACATTTCCCGGTTCTTCGTGCTGAATACGCAATGGTAAAGAAGTTCGGTATACGTGTTAGCCATTCTTGAGCTTAATCTGGTGATCGGTCGCTATGCGACGAATTTTTGGCCGACGCTTTCCGTGGATTGAGAACCCACGGCTAACATGAACGGTCGCTGACGCGACGTGTCGGAGCCACTTACCGGTATGGCAGCTCGCCACAGCCCAATGTATCGCTCGAATGACTGTCCTTTGGTGGCTTGTTTGCTGAGAATCCCCCTCTCCCAAATCCACTTCAGCTCGTGCATGATGCAAAACCTGCTGCGGCCGATTCCGACGGAGGATCCGGAGCTTTTTCTGATTCTCGGCGACCATGTTTACGCTGATACCGATGACCTGGCGATGGCGCCGTATTTGTCCACGCCGCTCAACTGGCTTCTTTACTTTCGGAGGGCATCCAGGCACTCCACCATCACCTCCAACGAGTCGCCCAATCGATGATTGTCATCGACGGCGACGAGCCGCGCTTCGTCCAGGCCACTGTTTGCGAGCAGTTCCTGGCTGTGGGCGAAGGGAATCGTCTCATCGCGGGTGCCATGCAAAATGATGGTGTTCGGGCCGACGCGAGTTGCCCGACCCCAGTTTTTCCAGGCCGGGCAGAGCAAGAGTAGCGGCGTATCGCCAAGCTCCAGGTTCGCGGCAACCGCGCCACCGCGGGAGGAACCAATCACGACATCCGGAGCCTGACGATCAAGCTCAGCCTGGGCGATGCTTACGGCTTCGTCAAAGTCTTCGTTCGGCAACGCAGGGTTCAGCACCTCGTGCCCGTAGTTAACGAGAAAGGTGGGTTTCGTCCCGCCCGGTTTGCTGTGCCATCCATGGAGGAAGAGAATTCTCATGTTAGGGACAGAATCGCCATCTGCGGAGTCAATGCAAATTGGCCGCCCAACTATTCGACCCACTTTCCTGCCGCGTCCGTGATGACAACGCGCTCCTCATCAACGCTCTTCACCAACTTCGACGCGACCCGCAGCGCATCGATCAAGCTGTCAATCTGCTCAAACTGCATCATGGGTCCACCGGATCGAACGTTGACTGAAAACGGGGGCAGAAATTCGCTGGAAGGAATGGTTTCCGGTGTGTCTTCGTCGCCGCTCGACACCTCGACATCGCCTTGGCCAAACTTCCGCCGAACCATGGAAAAAAACGATCGCACAATGGGTTTCACCATTGATTCCTTACGCCTGATTGCAGCCGAGAGAGACATCCAGACATTGGCTTGCACAAGTCGCCCCGCGATCGCTATGCTGCGAGAACATGACCGCAATCCTTTCCCTCATTCTCCTGGTTCTTGTCACCACCGCGACGGGAGAAGAACCTCTCAGCCGAATCCATTTCGGCTCATGCATTAAACAGGAACAACCCCTGCCGATCTTCCAAACGATTCTGGCTGATGAACCGGAGTTGTTCCTCTTTCTCGGCGATAATATTTATGCGGACACAGACGATATGGCGGTGATGCGGGCGAAGTATGCCAAGCTGAACCAGGATCCGGGATTCTCGTTATTGCGGGCGAGTTGCCCGATCCTGGCAACTTGGGATGATCATGATTTTGGGAAGAACGATGCGGGAGCGGAGTATCCGCACAAGGCGGCGGCGCAGCGGATTTTCATGGATTTTTGGGGTGAGGCGCCGGGTTCACCGAGGAGGATGCGGGAGGGAATTTATGATGCGGTGAGGATTGGGCCCGAAGGGAAACGGGTGCAGGTGATCCTGCTGGATTGCCGCTATTTTCGCGGGCCGCTGAAAACCGGGGAGCGGCGCGTTGGCGGGAAATACTATCCTGACGCGAATCCTGAGATTCCGATGTTGGGCGAGGCGCAGTGGGCTTGGTTGGAGGCGGAGTTTCGCAAGCCGGCAGAGCTGCGAATCTTGGCAACGGGAATTCAGTTCCTCGCGGAGGCGGCGGGGCAGGAGACGTGGTCGAATCTGCCGAGCGAGCGACGACGGATGATCGATCTCATCGCGAAGACGCAGGCAGGTGGAGTGATTTTTTTAAGTGGCGACCGCCATTGGGCGGATCTGTCCGTGCAGACGGAGGAGGTGCCGTATCCGCTCTATGATTTGACGTCCAGCGCGTTGAATCAGATCCATCCTCGCGGCACGCCAACCGAGAATCGATTTCGGGCGATCAAGGCTCCCAAATCGACATATCACCAGCCGAATTACGGAGTGGTCGGGATTGATTGGGAAACGTCCACCGTCCAGTTGGAGATTCGCGATGCGGCCGGCAAGACACAGATTTCGCGTCAGGTATCGCTGGAGGCGTTGCGACAAGCGCCGTGAGATCCACTTTAATGGGCGCGCGCTTTCTCGCGAATCTCAATCACGCGCTTCATGACGTGGCTGAGTTTTCCTGACCAATCCGCGGTGCCAAACGCATCGTGAAGCGTGCGATACAGTTCGTAGATCTCTGCGTAGACGGCTTGGTTGGTTGGATCCGGCGTATAGACCCGGTCGCGGAATCCGCAGACGCCGCTTTGGGCTTCCTCGATTGTGATTTGGCCGCTGGAGACGGCACCGAAAATGGCGGCTCCCAGGGCACAGGTTTGATCGCTTTTGGCGACTTTGAGCGGACGACCGATGATGTCGGCATAGATCTGCATGAGGGTGGCGTTCTTCGTGGACAAACCGCCGGTGTTGATGACCTCATCGACCTTGACGCCATATTCCTCCATCCGGTTGATGATGGTGAGGGCGCCGAAGGCTGTGGCCTCGATCAAGGCGCGATAAATTTCATGGGCTTGGGTGTGGAGAGTTTGGCCGAGGAGCAATCCGCTGAGCCGCACATCCACGAGGATGGTGCGATTGCCGTTGTTCCAATCGAGGGCGAGAAGGCCGGTTTCGCCAGGCTTGAGCTTGGATAGCTCGGCTTCCATCTTTTGGAATTTTTCGTCCATGGAAACTCCGTATTTGTCGGGAACCAGATTGTTCACGAACCAGAGAAACATGTCGCCAACCGCGGATTGCCCGGCTTCGATTCCATAATACCCGGGAAGAACCGAGCCATCGACAATACCGCAAACGCCGGGAAGCTCGTCGAGCTTGCGCGAAGTCGGCGCGACGGTGACGTCGCAGGTGCTGGTCCCGAGAATTTTAACGAGGGTGCCTTCTTTTACGCCGGCACCGACGGCTCCCATGTGGGCGTCGAAGGCTCCGACACTGACGGCAGTTCCCTCAGGCAATCCAAGTTTGGCGGCCCATTCCGCAGTCAGGCCTCCAGCCTTGGTGTCGGCCGTTTGCGCCGATGAATAGAGCCGGTCGCGCAATGCCGCGAGGTCGGGATCGAGCTGGGCGAGAAATTCCGCGTCGGGAAGTCCTCCCCAGTCCTCACAATACATTGCCTTGTGACCGGCGGAGCAAATGCCACGCGCCATCGTTTCCGGCTTGGTGTTTCCGGTGAGAACGGCGGGCAGCCAATCGCAGTGCTCCACCCAACTGTAGGCGGCGGCGAACACGTCCGGAGCGACATTTTTGCAACGCCAGATTTTGCTCCACCACCATTCGGAGGAATAGATGCCTCCACATTTGGCGAGATATTGGGGCCGTTCGTTCGCGGCAAGTTCCGTGATTTTGGCGGCTTCGTCATGCCCGGTGTGATCTTTCCAAAGCCAAACCATCGCATCGAGATTGTCCCGAAATTCAGGTTTGAGGCCCAGAGGCGTTCCCTCTGCATCGACCGGGATTGGCGTGCTGCCGGTCGTATCGATTCCGATTCCAATGATGCTGGCAGGATCAAAGCCGGGATCCGCTTGCCGGGCCTGTTCGATCGCGCCCTTGATGATGACCTCCAGTCCATCGAGGTAATCCTGTGGATTTTGGCGGGCCACATTCGGGTCCTTTGTCGTCAGGATACCGAGTTCTCCAGATGGATACGGGAAGACGACAGAGCCGAGTTCCGCGCCGGTTTCGAGGTTTACGAGCAACGAGCGGCACGAGTTGGTGCCGTAGTCCAGGCCAAGGGCATGTTTGTCCATGTCACGTCGTAACACGGGATCGATTTGAGGGCAAGCCGACTAGCGGAAGACGTCGATGTAAATGTTGGCGCAATCCTTGGGTGAACGGGCGATCACCAGCCGGGAGGCGCGCGAATAAAAGCGATTTGCCTCGCTACCATTCAGGGGAATCGGTTTCGTCTCGGCCGCTTGCTGGGCTTGTTGCAGTTTTTCCGGGCCGCCACCTTCGTATTCCTTGGCCAGCCCCTCGTAGATGGCTCCCTGATAGAAGTGAAAACGCTCCTCCTTGACGGAATCGATCGTGGAATTGGGGTTCTGCGGATGGAACGTCCAGTGGTTTTCCTGCCGGTACACAAAAAAGAGTTCACCCTCCATGAAGTAGAAGGATTCGGAGAACCCGGAATGATCTCCGAGCGAGCCATCGACCGTGATCAACTCGAGCGAACCTGATTTGGGATGGCGATGGTAGACGGCTTTCGCTTCAATTGGAACACTTTCATCCGCGAACTCAATGGCAGAAATTCGGGCGTCGCGCAGGTTGATGTCGTTGAACCATTCGCGAATCTGCTTGGTTCGCGCGGTGGCGATTTCTTCACTGAGTTTCGCCTGAGCCTCCGATTCCTCGACGGGTTCCAGCCGTATTCCGGCGAGAACCTGGCGGATCTGGGCCGCATTGATCTCTGCGCCGCTTTCATCCAAAGCATTTCCTTCCGCATCGAGGAACTGGATCTCAGCGTCGATCACAAGGTTGAAGGGATAACCATCGCCACTTCCCCTTGGCTTGGCAGAAAAAACATAGGGGGCTACCCGCTGACCGTCCAGGTTCTCAAACTGCTTGCCCAATCGCGTGGCCGTTCCTGCCGGAACGACATCGAACGTCATCTCAACGAACGATTGCAGCTTTCGATTCTGACTGAGCAAGGGAACCACATCGTCCCAGGAAACGCTGCCCCCCGCAGAGGTAATCTGTGGGAGCATCAATGCGGCAAAGATGAAGTTTCTGGCCCGGATCATGGTCGAACAAAGTGTGCTATTATAGACTTAGCAACCCCACTTTCCTTCACAATGGCCTTTCACTTGCCCCCAGAACAAGCGGCGAGGCTCGACGGCCTATTCGAGCAACTCACCAACCGCCGAGAACATTATATCGGATATCCGTGCACTGCAGATCTCGACTTTCGCGAGCTCTATCGCTTTCTGGATTTCCCCATCAACAACGTCGGCGATCCGTTTAAGGACGGGACCTATGGGCTCCACACCCACGAGTTTGAACGGGAAGTGATCGAGTGGTTTGCGTCAATTTTTCATGCGCCCGAGGATAGCTACTGGGGCTACGTCACCAATGGAGGGACGGAGGGCAACATGTATGGCCTTTACCTGGCTCGTGAGCTTCACCCCGGCGGGATGTGTTACTACAGTCAGGATACCCACTACAGCGTGGCCAAGATTTTGCGGGTGCTGAAGATGCCGCACATCATGATCAAGTCGCTCCCGAGCGGCCAGATCGATCTCGCGGATTTGCGGGCCACCCTCAATATTCACCGTGACGTCCCGCCAATCATCTTTGCGAATATTGGCACGACGATGCGCGAGGGTGTTGATGACATTCCCCAGATTCGGGAAATTCTCGCCGACCTCGCAATTCCCGAGAGCTACATTCACTGCGACTGCGCCCTTTCCGGAATGACCCTCCCCTTTATGGAGGGCGCACCTGAATTTGATTTTCGGCAGCGGGTCGACAGCCTCTCCATCAGCGGCCACAAGTTCATTGGTTCGCCTATTCCCTGTGGCGTTGTCCTCGCGAATCGAAGTCACGTCCGGCACATTGCCCGTTCCATCGAATATGTCGGCTCCCTGGACACGACCATCTCCGGTTCGCGAAACGCGATGACACCGCTATTTTTGTGGTATGCCATTCATAAATGGGGCAAAGACGGGTTCCGGCGAAGAGTCGCAAGCTGTCTTGAGAACACCGAATTCGCGATGCAGCGTTTTGCGGAAATCGGCGTAAAAGCCTGGCGCAATCCCCATGCCATCACGGTCGTTTTTCCCCGGCCCCCTGAAGAGATCCGCACGAAATGGCAAATCGCCGTTCATGATGAGATTGGCCATTTGGTGGTGATGCCGCACATTTCAAAAGAGCAGATTCGCGCGTTTATCGACGATTACGCCGCCGCCTTGCACGATCCCCAACAAACTCGCCAACGGATTCCACGGAGTGACCTTTGCGCGACCTTGGAACTCACGCCATGAAACAGATCACCGTCGTTGCGAAAGAATGTGAGGACATCGCCACCTTAATCGCCGAGGCGCTGGCGTCGAAAGGCATCAACATCGAGAGCATTACGCTGGAGACGATCGATGAATCGAGCGTCGTGGGCCTTGTGGTCGATCAATACGACGACGCGTTGCTCGCTTTGCGCGACGCCGGTTTCGACGCAGTCAGCGAAGACGCCCTGCTCATTCGCGTTCCTGATGAACCGGGAAGTTTGGCGAAAATCGCGCGACGATTTCACGATGCGGGGATCCACGTGCGGAGTTTGCGAATCATTCGCCGCCGCCAGGGAAGAGCAATCGTCGCGGTTTCGGTGGATCGCACCAAGCAAGCTTTTGAGTTGGTGAAGGACTCGATCATCAGCGAAGATCGACTTCGCAAATAAGGCCATTTCGACACTAGCCGAAGCAGGAGAAGTCCGGTTAATCAACCAGGCTTAAATATAATGTTCGTGAAATAATCGTTGATACCAAATCTAGCTTGGTTATGATGGCAATGTAAGAACAGAATATTTAGAATTCCCCTCATTTTTCAGAAGCCAGGCATGAGCGACCAAAAATCACTCCCCACACTCGTCGATCCCCCTCAAATTGACCCTGTCCATAACCGGCGTCACTGGCAAGAAGCCGCCGCCCTTACATGCGCAGGACTGGCTGTTCTTTACGCCATCGCCCTTGCTACCTACACCCCTACCGATTTGCCTGGTTGGATTCCTTTTGCACAGACTGGTGCGAGTCCGTCAGCTGACGCAGAAGTGCAAAACTGGGTAGGCCCTGCCGGAGCCATCATGGCCGGGAGTGCCTTTTACCTGGTTGGAGCAGCGAGCTACCTCATCCCGCTGGTCATTCTGTGGGTGGGCGTCGCCATTTGGATCGAGCGAAAGCTCACGGTGGGCCGCACGCTGGCAGCCACTGGCGCCTTGCTTCTCTCCGCAGCCTGTCTGATTGAATTTCAGCCCTTTGTTTTTGAATCACTGGTGGGAGCTTACAACCTCCCGGAAAGCAAAGGTGGACTGGGTGGACTTTGGGTCGGGCGCTTTGCCACCAAAGGCACCATTGGCCATGCCGGAGGCGCCTCACTCATGGCCGTCGTTTTCCTGATTAGCGCCGTGTTCGTCGGCGGTAGCCACCCATTTCGCGTCAAATCGCGCCTTCGCCAGAAAATGAGCGATCGCAGCCGCAAGAAGACGGAAAAGCGAGTTTCGCGCTACCATTACAACGATCCAACAGCCACTGAGGTGAACGTTTATCCCGAAGCTGAGGCTGTGGTTGATTCGGGCATGGTTCAGAACGCTCACAAAGCGCCTGCAGAGCCGGTCTTCGTCACTCCGATTCACGACGAACCTCTGGTCAGCGCCAATGCGGCGCCCCCGGTTTCACCCACCGCATCCCAACCTGGCTATACGGATCAGATGGTGGCATCCGATGACTCCGAGACGATTGACGCCCCTCATCCAGCCGAGGTTCCCATGGAACGCGAGGAGCCTATACCCGTTGCGACGCCTCAGAACACGCAGCCCCAGCCAAGTCCAACGCCGGTTCCCTATCAGCCCAAGGTAAACGACACCAACCGTAGCCGTTCCTCGACAGTGGATTTCTCGGCCATGGCGGCAAGTTTCAGCCCAAAGGCAGGAAAGGAGCAGTTTGCGAATTACACGCTGCCGGCGCTGAACCTCCTGAATGACGAAGAAGAGGACGAAACTCCGCTAACCGATCAAGCCGAATTGATCGAGACCCAGGAGACGATCATCAATACCTTGAAAACCTTTGGGCTTGGAGTTCAGGCGGGTGATATCACCCGGGGACCAACGGTCACTCGCTACGAGATTTATCCGAGTGAGGGAATGCGCGTCAAACAAATCGCCGCGCTGGAGGCTGACATTGCTCGAGCGACTCGCGCGGAATGCATCAACATTTTGGCGCCAATCCCGGGCAAAGACACCGTCGGAATCGAGATCGCAAACACCCGCAAGGTCCTCGTTCCCCTTCGCAAATTGTTGGAGCAGCCCGAGTTCGTCGAAACCAAGATGAACATCCCCATCGCCTTGGGCAAAGACGTTTACGGCAAGACGATCGTGGCAGATTTGGCGGCGATGCCCCACCTTCTCGTTGCGGGAGCGACCGGAAGCGGAAAAAGCGTCTGCATTAACTCGATCATCGCAAGTCTGCTGTTTCGCTTCACGCCGGATCAGCTCCGCATCATCATGATCGACCCCAAGGTGGTTGAGATGCAGGTTTACCACACCCTTCCCCACCTGGCGGTCCCTGTGGTGACCGACCCCAAGAAAGTGCTTCTTGCCCTGCAATGGTCGATCAACGAAATGGAGCGACGCTACGAACTGTTTGCGCGCTACGGTTGCCGCAAACTGGAGGAGTATAACAAGTTGGCGTCACGCCCATTTGTCCCCGGCAAGTCCAAGCAGGACAACCCCGATCAAATGCAGTTTGACGACATGCTCCTATCCGATCCCAACTGGGAAGATGAGGCCCCCAGTCCCCGATACAATTCGAGCCGCCGCCAACCCAAGCAGCATCCTCTCGAGAACGGGGATCCGGACTTTCTGCCATTTGTGGTCGTGATCATTGACGAGTTGGCCGACCTCATGCAAACCGCGCCGGCGAACGTGGAGACGTCCATTAACCGCCTTTGCCAAAAGGCGCGGGCTGCTGGGATCCATTTGATTGTCGCCACCCAGTCCCCCCGTGTTGACGTCGTCACCGGATTGATCAAGGCGAACATTCCGGCGCGCATCGCGTTCCAGGTTTCGTCCGCCACGGATAGCCGAGTGATTCTCGACAAGTCCGGCGCTGACAAACTCGTCGGGAAAGGTGATATGCTCTATCAGCCACCTGATTCACCGGTTTCGGTTCGCGCCCAGGGTGCGTTTTTGACCGATAGTGAAGTTCAGGACGTCTGCGATCATTGCAGTCACCAGGCAGAGCCCGTTTTCGAGCCCGGAGTTCAGCGAGCCTTGCAGGGTGATTCTGAGCCCGGCCCCGAAGATGTCTCCCTGGCAGACGAAGAAACCGTCGCCCGCTGTATCGATGTGATTTTGACCGATGGCAAGGCCTCGACCTCGTTCCTCCAACGACGTCTTCGTCTTGGATACAATCGGGCTGCTCGCATGATGGACCTTTTGGAAGAGCGCGGAATTGTTGGACCGGGAGATGGCGCCAAGCCACGTGAGATCCTCATTTCAGCGACCAACGAGGAAGACGAGCCGCAGGAAGCTTCCCAAGAAAGCTCTGAATCCCAATTCTAGATTCGGATTGTCTGAATGGACGGTGCAGGAACCGGAAATTTCGTCCTTGTGAGGATTTGGCTCCGCATCAGAAGAATGGTAACCCCCATCAGCAAAATTCCAGTAACGCCAAGTGTCCGGACACTGATTTTGAAGTCGCGTTTGGAATTGCGGTTCTTGAAATCCCAACGATTCCAGAGCATTTCAACGTGACCGGTTCTTTCGAGAACCCGGAGACCAGCGTTGAAGTTGGCCAACCACTCCCGGTTTGATTCCGCCACCGCTACCGTGAGCATGCCTGAAGGCAGAGAATCCGATAGCTGACGAATTTGAGGATGAAGTCTGGCTTTAGCGAGTTCGATTTCGGTCTCCAGTTGATCGGAAACCAAAAGGTCGCACTGATTTTTTAAGAGCAATTCAAAAGCGGCTTTGGAACTCTCCACCGGCACAACTTTCCAGCCCCGGGATTTGGCGTAATTGTGCGCGGTTGAGCCTTTTTTCACGGCGACCGCCATCGTTGCGTTAACGTCTCTCATTCCGCGAAGCTTGGAATCCTTCAACGCAAAACCTCGGAGCTGCTCAACACGGTATCCGCTCGAAAACACGATCGGCATGCCCGATGAAACAGCATTCAGTTGAATTCCGGCTGCGGCATCCACTTCGCCGGCCACCAACTTCTCGATACATTCCAAGTTGGAGGAAACCGGCACGAAGCGGACGTCTCCGTTCCCGATTCTCGATGCGGCAAGGATAATTTCCCGATCAAAACCAATGGTTTCAGATTCGATTGCGACTTTCCATGTCTCGGCCGCCGCTATGGAACCAAAACAGGCAATAAACACCGGAACGAAATGAGCTGTAGACCACGCCATATTATAGGATTTGTTGTACTTTTAATTTCTAGATTCAAATATTCAACAATTACCAACCGGATTTCATTGGTCATGGCCTCGGCAGACTGGGGCGAAAAGCCTCTATTCCCATTATTCTCGACTTTGCATCCAATGATTCTTAGGATTTCCCCGTCGAAGAAAAAAGCCCTTATCCAGCAATCAGTCCTTCACTTTAAAAAATGCGCTCCACAGTACGACTAGCGGTTCTCCTGAGTCTTGTTTGCCTTACCAACAGCTGCATGACCGTGAATGAAGAAGGGGACCAAGGGAATGGAGGGAGTCTGGCGCCGAGCAACGGATCCACCGAAGGTAATGGAAGCAGTTCAGCAATCCGGGCCATTGAGTTGGTTCAGGTTTTGTGGCGCAAGGTCGATGACCATCCCGTTTCCTACGTTCCATCGGAATTGGACCGAACTCACCCAACTGGCGCCAACGACGGGGAATGGATTATTGATCATCAAAGCGGAGCCAATTTCTTCGTCCCGTTTCAAGGCGTCGGCAAAGCCACCTACGACCATGTTTTGGCATCAATTCCGACCAACGGTCAACCTCCAGAGCTTGCTAAGAACCTGAACGTCGCAGGGGTTGACCTTCCTTCGGTTCCACCAAACTAGGGTATCGGTTTGCAAATAGGTTTCAAGAGGGTGCATGAGAATGATTCTCAATGTGACAATGGTGTAACGTTGCAACTGATTGGAACATCAGCTAGTTTGTTCGAATGAGCAGTCACGAAGGCCACACCCTTACGTCTTTTGACGACGATCTTCAGAACCTTAGGAGTTCTGTTTTGATGATGGCGAGTCTCTCCCAGCGAAACTTGGAAAACGTGCGGAGAGGACTTTTGGAACGGAATTCTGATCTTTGTAACGAGGCGGTTGGCAAAGATGATGAGGTTGATGAACTGGAACGCCAAGTGGACCGGGAAGGGATGGAGTTGATCCTGCGTTACGCCCCGGTCGCCTCGGACCTTCGCCAAGTGCTACGTTCGATGAAAGTCGCTACAGACCTGGAACGCGTATCCGACCAGGCTGTTGGTATCGCCAAGCGGGCAAGAAAGCTCAACAAACAGACGGAAGTCGCGGCCACCAAAACGATGGAGCCGGTTTTCGATCTGGCTTGCCAGCTTCTTCGGGACAGTGTTCGAGCCTTTAGCGACGGCAATATCGAGTTGGCGCGAACGGTGATCGCGGGCGATGGCGAATTGGACAACCTCCACAAAGAGGTGCTGAAGCAACTCACCAGTTTGATGGAGGAAGATCTGGATAATCTACGAATCTATCTGCACCTCACGTTTGTGGTCCGGTTTCTCGAGCGAGTCGGAGACCATGCCGTCAACATCGCCGAAGAATTGGTCTTTATTGAAGGAGGATCAGACATTCGCCACCTGAAGGCATCTCAGGCTGCGTAGGGAATTGGCTTCGCACGGGATTGTTGCGACGCTTTTCCCCTCAGGAATAGCTGTCGGGTTGTTGTTCGATAGTCCAGCGCTGGCCCAACCAACAAT
>TARA_R110002096_G_scaffold46032_8_pt1 | contig 19603 bp, 13 predicted proteins | sample TARA_R110002096 | Tara Oceans TARA_R110002096 (sample SAMEA4397295) | marine metagenome | biome: Polar Biome; feature: [DCM] deep chlorophyll maximum layer (ENVO:01000326); material: water (ENVO:00002006), including particulate matter (ENVO:01000060) such as... | depth 35 m
GCATCATACTTGGGGTCAGTCGTGTGCAAACAACAATAATACTTGAAATTACGGCTCTCGCAGCCGTCGCGGCACTTGCACTTCTTCTGGGCCGTTACGCGCGACCAATTGCACAATGGTTCAGGGCTTACGACACGCCATTTGATGAGGCGAATTTGGATTCCATTCCCGCTGTCATGTGGATTGAAACGGATCAAGTTGTGACCTGGTCTAATACGGCGTTTCAGACTTTGCAAAAATCCCTTGGCAAGGACTTGAGGATTTCCAATTTCATTGTTTCGGAGTCGGTTGAAAACAAACAAAATTCACTGCGCGCCAGTATAAAACAGCCCAAGCAAAACCCGACACTTTACTTTGACATCTCTACGCGCGTTTCCCGAAAGGGGTCCTTTTATATTGCCATGTCTGCCAATGCGGCGGTCACGGCTGAAAATGATCGTGCCCGCTTTATTCAAACGCTGTCCGAAACCTTTGCCCATCTACCGATCGGAATGGCAGTCTTCGACAAAGAGCGGGACTTATCATTATTTAACCCAGCACTGGCGTCATTATTGGACGTAAGCGCCTTATGGTTAGCCAAAAAACCCAGTTTACGCGATTTTTTAGATCGCTTGCACGACAAGGGTGCATTGCCAGAACCGCGCAATTTCAAATCTTGGCGTGATCAAATTATCGAAATGGAACGAAGTGCCGAAACGGGTACATATTTCGATGACTGGCACATGCCCAACGACAAGGTTTTCCGTGTCACCGGCCGCCCTCACCCCAAAGGTGCGGTCGCATTCGTATTCGAGGATATTTCACGAACTGTTGCCGCCGAACGCGCGTACCGCATGGAAATCGAACGCCTGTATGCAGCGCTTGATGCCGTCGACGGTGGCATCATAATTTTTGACGCTGTTGGTGCACTTTCCTTTGCAAATAAATCTTTCGACTCCATTTGGAATACTGAATTCTCGAACAGCTTAAGTTGCCCAACAGCAATTGAGGTGGCTGAAGTGTGGAATGAGCGCTGTATACCATCGCCGGTACTTGGTGAAATTCGAGAGTTTGTGCAATCAATAGGAGACCGAGAGCGTTGGGCGGGACGATTGGGAACAAAAAGCGGCCTATCTTTAGAGGTACGCGCAATCCCAATGCCTGCCAATTTTTCCATGGTGGAATTCACGCCTATTTGTCCGACGTAATACAAATCTAAAACCATGACACCTTGCACAGTGACCATTCAATGCCTTAACTCTGATCAAAACGGAGCAAGTAGTGAAAAAAACAATTCGCCTTAGAACTTCTGATCATACATCGCAGTTGGCTCAGGCCTTTGCGCCCATAATGACCGCTGGGTCGGTGGTTTTATTGCACGGCGTGGTTGGCGCGGGGAAAACACATTTTGCGCGGCAATTGATTTTGACGCGGCTTGCTCAAATTGGCGCCACCGAGGATGTACCCAGTCCGACATTCACACTTGTGCAAACATATGACGTTGGCGTGTTGGAAATTTGGCATGCCGATCTGTACCGCCTGTCCGATGTGACCGAGGTTTACGAACTCGGGCTAGAGGCAGCATTTGACAACGCCATTTGTTTGGTTGAATGGCCTGACAGGCTGGGTGAACTTGTGCCCGAAAACGCCCTGTCCATCACATTTGAAACATTGGCGGATAATGAACGTCGCGCCACATTACAATGGACGTCAAAACCATGGACGCCTATTGTTGAGCGTGCATTACAGGCCTTTGAATATGACAACACGTGAGACATTGATCCAATCTTTTTTGCAAATAACGCCGTGGACACATGCGGATCGCTTCGCCATGGCGTCGGATGCATCGGGGCGCAGTTACGAGCGTCTGACCATGGGTGACAAGACCGCTATTCTGATGAACTCACCGTATGAGTCAGGCGAGGATGTGCGCCCCTTTGTGGCCGTCACCAACATGCTTGCTGGCTTTGGTCTGACACCACCCAAAATTCTGGCACAGGACATCAAAAATGGATTTTTGTTACTGTCCGATCTGGGCAACGATCTGTTCGCCCATGTTTGCAAGCGTACTCCAACATTGGAACGATCACTGTATGCCGCCGCGATTGATGTACTGGTTGCGTTACACAAAAACACGGCGCCTAAATCCCTGCCACCCTACGACGATGCAGTTTATTTGCGCGAGGCAAAGTTGCTGACGCAGTGGTACATGCATGTAGGCGACAACGCCGTGTTTGACACCATTTGCGCAAAAATATTTTCCAAAATTCCTTCCCAGAATCCCGTGCTGGTCATGCGTGATTACCACGCCGAGAACCTATTATGGCTCGCCGATGGCGTCGGTGTAAACCGTGTTGGATTGCTGGATTATCAGGACGCATTGGCGGGGCACTCCGCATATGATTTGGTGTCATTGCTAGAGGATGCACGTCGCGATACCACCCCCGCATTGCGCACTGAAATGTTGGAGCGATACATCACAAACAGCGGCGTTGATCGCGACCCGTTTTTGGCCACCTATGCCGTGTTGGGAGCCCAGCGAAATATGAAAATCATCGGCATTTTTGCCCGCCTTTCTCTGCGTGACGGCAAAGCGCGTTATGTCGATCTGATCCCACGTGTCTGGGATCATTTAATGCATGACTTGGAACATCCCGCATGCGGTGAGCTATCCTTGTGGATCGCTGAAAACGCCCCGCCACCAAGCCGCGCATATTTGGCCACATTGGTGACTTCATGACGATAAACGCTGCCCTAATTTTCGCCGCAGGTTTTGGCACTCGTATGGGGGCGTTGACCAAGGATACACCCAAACCGTTGGTTCAGGTGGCAGGTCGACCCCTAATCGATTATGCTTATGATCTGGTGACGGATTTGGAAACTGTGGTGGTAAACCTGCACTATTTCTCCTCGCAGTTGGAAACTCATCTGGCCGCACATAACAATGTCAAAACATTGCGTGAAACGCCGGATATTTTGGAAACAGGTGGGGGGCTAAAAAACGCATTGCCCTTGCTTGGGAATGACCCCGTTGTGACGTTGAACTCCGACGCGATATGGACAGGAACTAACCCTGTAACCGCCCTGCGCGAAACATGGGATCCTGCGAAAATGGATGCCCTGCTAACGTTGATCCCCATCCAAAATGCCCAAGAGCATCGCGGTTCTGGCGATTTTAATTTGTGCACGACTGGCCAAATTTCGCGGCGCGGCGCGGCGACCAATGCGTCATATGTTTATGGGGGTGCGCAGATCATCAAAACCGATCTGTTGGCGAAAATTACCGGAAAATCCTTCTCTCTCAATCTGCTTTGGGATCAAATGCTGGCCAAAAATCGCGCCTACGGGATTGTCCACAATGGCGGTTGGGTCGACGTTGGTCGACCACAAGGCATTGATGTCGCCGCCGCCGAATTGGCGCGCCATGTTTGAGCCATCCAAAACCCCCCGTATTTTCGCCCTGCCCATCGGCGCGGATTTTTCCGTTTCGTTTCTGGATGGGTTACGCGCCCGCCTGAATGACCAACCACACCATGCCATTGCGCGGGTGGACATTTTCGTTAACACACGCCGCACCGAACGCCGATTGCGCGAACTGTTCGTGCAATCTGGCGCGTCATTGCTACCACGATTCCATTTGATAACCGACATCGCCAATGACCCGCTGGGGCTGTGCGCAATGCCCCCACCAGCGCCAAAAGAGCGGCGCAAATTACAGCTGGGTCAATTAATCCGACAGTTGTTAAGGGCGGAACCAGATTTGGCGCCAATTTCCGCCACCTATGATTTGACCGACAGTTTGGCCGCCCTGATGGACGAGGTGCAAGGCGAAGGAATTGATATGGCCAGCATCTTGGATTTAGACGTGGGCGAACATTCCGCGCATTGGAACCGAGCCAAGAAATTTCTGTCAATTTTGGCACAACACTGGGATCAACATACCCTGCAAGACCCCCAAGATCGGATGCGCCATGTTGTGCAATCATATGCAGATCACTGGGCACGAAATCCACCACAAAATCCAATCCTGATTGCAGGCTCGACAGGGTCGCGCGGCGAAACAGCATTATTCATGCAGGCCGTCAGCACCCTGCCCAACGGCGCCGTTATCTTGCCCGGATTCGACATGGAATTACCCGAACAGGTTTGGGACAGCTTCACAGCCAAACGCGCTACGTTGGATCATCCACAAGCAGGTTTCGCCAAATTATTTGCGATGCTCCACATTACCCACAATGATGTGAAAACATGGCACTCTACCACGCCGCCATCCGTGGATCGCAACCGTTTACTGTCGCTCGCATTGCGGCCGACACCGATCACCGATCAGTGGCTGGCGCAAGGGCCTGCCCTGATGGGCACATTACACAATGCGACTCAAATGCTTGAATTACTAGAGGCGGACACCGCCAAAGAAGAGGCATTGGCAATTGCCACACGCCTGCGCCACGCGGCGCAAGTCGGCCAAGAGGCGGTGTTGATTTCACCCAACCGCGCATTGACCCGCCGCGTCAGCGCCACATTGGAACGCTGGGGAATCGAGGCGGATGATTCCGCAGGGACTCCATTGCAATTATCGCCACCTGGCATATTCCTGCGTGCGATTGCTCAATGCTTTGGTCGCACTGTTTTACCCCATGAATTTCTGGCTATCCTGAAACACACGTTGACCCATTCGGGTGCAGGTCGCAACGAACACAACCTACGCACAGGCCGCGCAGAGGCCAAGGTTTTGCGCGGCGGCCCACCGTTCGTGGAATTTGAACGCTTATTAAAATGGGCGGGTGAAACCCCTGATATAATCTCGTGGGTGACATGGTTGCAATCCAATTTTCGACCCTTGGAAACTGCACGCGAAATGGACTTGGCCGATTGGATCACATTACACAAACAGGTCGCACAATCCCTGTCGGATGGCCCAGCGAATGACGGTACAGGGCAGGTTTGGGAAAAAGAAGCGGGTGAAAAAGCGCAGAAAGCATTGAGTGATTTGGCAGAGTTCGCGCACTTTGGCGGCACAATGACGGCCGTCGAATATAACGCATTGTTGCGCTCTACTTTGTCCCAAGAATTACGCCCACAACGCCAAACGGCCAACCCGTTGATTTCGATCTGGGGCACATTAGAGGCACGGGTACAATCCAAGAATTTGGTGATACTGGGCGGATTAAACGACGGCACATGGCCGGCCAAAACCGATAACGACATGTGGTTAAACCGCGACATGCGCAAACAGCTGGGCTTGTTATTACCCGAACGTCGTATCGGACTGTCCGCGCATGATTTCCAACAGGCAATCGCCGCCCCGAACGTCGTCTTGTCACGTTCCGCCCGCGAGGGTGATGCACCGTCCACACCTTCACGTTGGGTCATTCGCTTAACCAACCTAATGGAAGGATTAGGCGAAGAGGGCACTGACGCTCTGAACGCGATGCGAAAGCGGGGCGCGGTTTGGGTTGATTTAGCGCGGCAATTGGATCGCCCAACTGCAACGATCGCCCCCGCCAAACGCCCATCCCCGATGCCACCCGCAGATAAGCGCCTGAAAAAACTGTCGGTCACGCAGATCAAAGATTTGGTGCGTGATCCCTATAAAATCTATGCCCGCGTTATATTGAACCTGCGCAAATTGGATCCATTGGGCAAACAGGCGGATGCGTTGGAGCGCGGCAATGCGATCCATGATATTCTTGAGGCATTCGTCGATCAAACCACACCCGAAATGCCAGAAAATGCGGTGAACACATTTTTGCAAATCGCCGATGACATCCTACAACAAAACGTTCCATGGCCTGCGGCCCAACGTTTTTGGCTTGCCCGTCTTGGGCACGTAGCCGCGTGGTTCGTAGCCCAAGAAGATACTCGCCGCGCGGCAGGCCCAAACATCGCGCTGGAACGCAAGGGTAGAATGCATTTCGCCGACCTGGGATTTGATTTGACGGTCAAGGCAGACCGCATTGATCAAGGTGCCAACGGACTACGGCTTTACGACTACAAAGCCAGCAAGCCGCCTGCGCAAACGGAGATCGATTTCTTTGACAAACAACTCCAACTCGAAGCTATGATCGCCAAATTTGCGGGCTTCGACGGGCTGAACCCGCAAACAGTTGAGCACCTAAAATATATCGGACTTGGCCCTGACCAAGCAGAGCGTGAAGTCCCAATCGATGACGAGACGGTCACCCAAATTTGGGAAGAGTTTCGGCAGTTGATTGGCACCTTTAATGATCCATCCAAAGGCTTTTCCGCGCGTGACAAAGTACAGTTCATCAGCCACGCATCCGATTACGATCATCTGTCGCGATTTGGCGAATGGCAGGACAGCGATGAACCCGACCCGCAGGTGGTTCCGTGATGGATTTCGATGACGCAACATTAGCGCAAATTCACGCGGCTGACCCCGCACAAAACACATGGGTTTCCGCCAATGCAGGATCAGGAAAAACCCGTGTTTTAACCGACCGTGTGGCACGCTTATTGCTACACGACACCGACCCGCAACGCATTCTGTGCCTGACATACACCAAGGCGGCGGCGGCGGAAATGCAGAACCGGTTATTCAAGCGCCTCGGCGAATGGGCAATGGCCAACGATGCGAAGCTGCGTGAAGATTTGGTGAAACTGGGTGAAGACCCCGCATACCTAACGGAACAAAAATTGGCGCAAGCGCGTACATTGTTCGCCGCCGCATTGGAAACACCAGGCGGGTTAAAAATTCAAACCATCCACGCATTCTGTGACGCCCTGTTGCGTCGTTTTCCATTGGAGGCGGGCGTCGCACCACAGTTTAATGTGCTGGAAGATCGCCAAGCAAAACAGCTTCGTGCCGAGATTGTCGAACAAATGGCCAGCGGAAAAGATATTGATGCGGTTGACACATTAGCCCAATATTTCACGCGCATGGATACGGATGATCTAACCGGCGAAATCGTCAAAAAGCGAATGGGGTTCATCACAGCGCCCACAACCAAAGCATTCGGCATCGACGAAACAATGACGCTTGAAACAATCAAGTTGGAAATTCTGTTTGGATTGGAAGGCTTGCTTAATGACCTTTTAAAACGCATGGAAAGCGGGTCAGATCCAGAAGCAAAATTGGCATTGTATGCACAGCTAGAGCTCAAGACTAATTCTACAACTCGCCACATGAATGCGTTGAAGGACTTGTTTTTGACGAAAGCGGGCAGTATCAAAAAACGCCAAATTCCAACACAAGCTGTCTTGGAAAAAGATGATGCCATGCGCCAAGACATTGCCATTCTGGCGGACCGCGTTGAGCACGGTCGCATGCAGTCTCTTGCAATCAACGCATTTGAACGCACCCAAGCTCTGCACATTTTCGCAACAGCATTCCTGCGAGCCTATGACGAACGCAAATCCTTCAACGCGCTTTTGGACTATGACGACTTGATCCATCGATCTGCACGATTACTGACGCAAAGCTCGATGGCGCAGTGGGTTTTGTATCGATTAGACGGCGGGCTGGATCACATCTTGGTCGATGAGGCACAGGATACTAGCCCCGCACAATGGGCCGTGATTGATTGTTTGGCACGCGAATTTACATATGGGGCATCCGCCAATGGTCGCCCGCGTAGCCTGTTTGTTGTGGGCGACGAAAAGCAATCAATTTATTCATTCCAGGGTGCCGATCCTGTTGTTTTCGGCGAAAAGAAATCGGAATTTGGCACTTTGCTGGGTCACATCGACCAGAATTTAGAGAACCGTGAATTGTTGCATTCTTTCCGCTCGGCACCGCCCATTTTGGATCTGGTGGACACAGTATTTTCAGGCGCTGCTGGCGGGGGTATGAAAAACCGCACACAGCACATCCCATTCCACGATGGTAAACCAGGACGTGTTGACCTGTGGCCGTTTATCGAAAAGGAACCCGCCCCCGACAAAGAGGTTTGGTATCATCCAGTTGATATGCCCGCGCCCAATGATCCCAAACGACAATTGGCCACGCGCATTGCACAGAATATTCATGCATTACTTGCAAGCCGCCAACAGATAGAAGTCGGGGGCAAACGTCGCGCCGTTACAGCGGGCGACATCCTGATTTTGGTTCAGGGTCGCAGTGCATTATTTCATGCAATCTTAAAAGAATTGAAATCCCTTGACCTACCCGTGGCGGGCGCGGATCGATTGAATGTCGGCGAAGAGTTGGCCGTACGCGATATCTTGTCACTACTTCAATTCGCGGTGATGGCCGATGATGACCTCTCCTTAGCTGAGGCAATGCGATCACCGTTATTGGGTTTTTCCGAAGGCGAATTATTCAGCGTCGCCTATGGTCGCAAAGGCACCTTGTGGCAATCATTACGCCACCGAACTGAATTTGCGCACGCCTTGGAAATCGTGCGCGACATGCGCGAACAGGTGGATTATCTACGGCCATATGAATTGATCGAACGATTACTGATTAGACACAAAGGCCGAGAAAATCTGTTGGCGCGGCTGGGGTTTGAAATCGAGGATGGGATTGATGAGTTATTGTCCCAAGCCATGCAATACGAGAGCTTGGAAACCCCAACGCTGACGGGGTTTTTGCATTGGTTTGGTTCGGGAAAAGTCGAGATTAAACGCGATATGGGTGACGTTGATCAGATCCGTATCATGACCGTTCACGGTGCCAAAGGATTGGAAGCGCCCATCGTTATTTTACCCGACACGGCATCCAAAAAACCACCCACGCCTGATCAAATTACCGTGGCGAATGACATGGCGATCTGGCGCGCAACGGGCGGTGAAGGTAGCGCACAACAAGTCAATTCGGAAATGGCGGCTAAGGCCAGCCAAGACGAAGAACGTATGCGGTTGTTATACGTGGCGCTGACACGCGCGGAAAGTTGGCTGATTGTTTGCGGAGCGGGCGACAATGCCAGTGAAACTGCGTGGTATAATTTGGTCGCAAATGCGATGTCAGAACGTGATGCGATTGACACAGATTTTGACGATTTTGGTGCAGGGCTTACACTGCAAAACGATGCATGGGCCACATTGGGGCAAGGCAAAATGTCCGATGAAACGGCAATCGGTGTAACGCAAGCGCCCGAATGGTTAACCAATCTCGCCCCGAAAACACCACGCCCATTACAACCCGTTGCGCCCTCAAAATTGGCGGGTGCTAAAGCATTGCCCAATGATGATGCGTTGCCCGAAAAGGACGCGAAACGTCGTGGGCGGCATTTGCATAAGCTGTTGGAGTATATGCCAAACCAAGAGGCGGGCACCTGGGAAGATTATGGAAAAAAATTGCTAAACTGTATCCCCGACGCACCAAATCAACAAGCTGCGTCGATCCTGATAAAAGAGGCAATAAACTTGTTGAAAAAACCTGATCTGCGTCACATCTTCTTTGATCCAAACAGCATCGCAGAGGTTGGCATCACGGCACCGCTTGAACCATTGGGGCGCGATATCTTGGGTTATATCGACCGTCTAATTGTCACTGGTTCCACAATACTGGCTGTTGATTTCAAGAGTAATACAGGCGTTCCGGGCACGATTGAACAAACCCCCAAAGGCATTTTGGCACAGCAAGGCGCGTATCTGTTGGCCTTGCAACAAATCTATCCCGACCATGTGATTGATATTGCTATCCTTTGGACGCGCACGGGGCAGATTATGTCAATTCCACACAACATTGCGATTGATGCGCTTAATGTACCACAACATCTTGACGATTTGGTCGATCATTCTTAGGTTCCCCTCAGAGATAAAAATACAGGAGAGTGCCAATGGCAACCGTAAAAGTCACCGACGAAACATTCGCAGCAGAAGTCACAAATTCAGATATTCCCGTCGTGGTTGATTTCTGGGCTGAATGGTGTGGCCCATGTAAACAGATCGGTCCATCATTGGAAGAACTGTCAGACGAGCTGACTGGTAAGGTCAAAATCGTTAAAGTTAATGTGGACGAAAACCCGAACTCGCCTGCGCAAATGGGTGTACGTGGCATTCCGTCGCTGTTCCTATTCAAAGATGGTCAAGTTGTTGCAAACAAAACCGGCGCGGCACCCAAAGCGGCGCTTGCTGACTGGATCAACCAAAGCATTTAACGCCTCGTACAAGGTTTTTAGAGGGGCGGCCTTTGGGTCGCCTTTTTGACTTGGTGCATGCACAGCCCATGCACCGCATGGTTAATTCTCAAAACATTAGGTGGTGGGTGTTAATTTCACGCCATGACACAAAAGCAAATCAACGTTACTAAATTTCGCCAGACCCAGCACGAGATTAAACAAGACCTGAAGGAGCTGAATCAGATTGGGCACATTCCGTCAGGGTGGTTAATTGAAGGTGATCCGATTGACCCCGCGTGACCATGTGTTTGGATGCGGGCATGGTACGGTGGATTCCCAAATTAGGACCACATTATCAGGCGCGGATGAATGCGGTTTTGCGGATGTATTATCACGGGATGCTCAGCGGCGAGATTGAGATTGCGGAGGCCGTTCACCAAGACCACAAAGCGGTGGACAAGGAAGAGCGTAAGTTTGAGATCTATCGCCAAGAGATGCGGGCGAAGATGCGAAGGATAGATTAATAGTATCTTGTGATCTTTGCTACCAGCAATGTTCCGTAGTTGCTCCAATGTCTGGTTGCGCTGCTATTTACCTAGAGTTGAAGCAATATGCGTTCTGCTTCATACTCATAGGTGAACCAGCGATGTGATATCGATATGGCATTATACCGAACCGAACTTCCGCAGACGGGAGATGACATATACTTGGCCTATACAGGGATGGAAACTGACCTGATGTTTACACAAGGTGTCGATTTACAGGGCTTTGCATCATTCCCACTACTAGAAACCGAAGAAGGTCGAAAGCATCTTAGGCGATATTTTAATGATTTAACTCAAGTCGCACGCGCGGCAGGTACAGGTGTCATTTTAGAAGCACCTACATGGTTTGCTAATCGAGATCGTGGAGCAGAGATAGGATATTCACCCAAAACTCTTACAAAGCTTAATGCCCTATCCGCAACGTTTATGGCCACAATGCGAGATGACAATGGCGATTTGCCAACAATTCTAAGTGCAAATATTGGGCCACGCTCCGATGCTAATGCACCCTCAGAACGGATGTCGCGAGACGAGTCGGTACAATATCATACTGAACAAATTGGTGCATTTGCCAATACCGAAATTGATTTGATCAGCGGATATATAATTGCCTATCCAGAGGAAGCGATTGGAATAGTCCTTGCTGCAAAACGGTTTGATATGCCTGTTATAATTGCCTTTACTGTAGAGACTGATGGATGCCTACCAACTGGCATTTCGTTAAGCGTAGCCATTGAAATCGTTGACGGGGCGACGGACGACTATGCCTCTTATTTCATGATCAATTGTGCACATCCCGACCATTTTGCCCAAGTCTTGTCCGATAAACCTTGGATGACACGGTTGAAGGGAGTTGTGGCAAATGCATCGCGGTGTAGTTATGCAGAATTAGATGAATGCAAAGTGCTTGATGACGGGAACCCGGAAGAGCTGGGTAAACAGCTAGCTGAAATTAACAAGAAGTACCCAAACATAAATATTTTGGGTGGATGCTGTGGTACAGATATGCGCCATATGACCTGTATTGCACAATCGGCTATGGGGCACTGAGCGCTTAATTATTTATATAACTTGCTGAACTTGGTATATATCTAGGCTGTTTGCTTTCCCCTTTAACCCACCAAACGCTCAATCGCATCCGTCCAACCAGCATACCGCGCCGCCCGTGTATCCGCATCAATCTGGGGCGTGAACTGTCGTTCCAATTCCCACGTTTTAGCAAATTCATCGGGTTCAGGATACGCACCGATGTATAAACCCGCCAGATAGGCCGCGCCTTTGGCTGTGGTTTCGGTGACGGCAGGGCGATCCACTGGGACGCCCAATTGATCGGATAGGTTCTGCATCGTCCAATCCGAATTCGCCATGCCACCATCGACGCGCAATACCGCATCACCGTGCCAATCGCCCGCCATCGCCGCCATCAAATCAGCGGTTTGAAAGGCCACGGATTCCAACGCAGCGCGGGCAATTTCCGCCGGGCCTGTGCCACGGGTTAAACCAAAAATTGCGCCGCGCACTTCAGCGTTCCAATACGGTGCGCCCAAGCCTGTGAATGCGGGAACAAAATAAACCGCTTGTTCGGGATCGGCCTTTGGCGCCAATTCGCCCGCCTGCGCCGCATTATCAATCATACCCAAACCATCACGCAACCATTGCACCACTGCTCCAGCGATAAAAATAGAACCTTCCAGTGCATAGGTCGGCTTGCCGTTTAATTGGTATGCGATGGTGGTTAATAATTTGTTTTTACTCAACACCATTTCATCGCCCGTGTTCAACAATGCAAAACATCCCGTGCCGTAGGTGGATTTCACCATGCCAGCCTTGAAGCACGCCTGTCCCACCGTTGCCGCCTGTTGATCGCCTGCCACGCCTGTGATCGGGATCGTCCCGCCCAGCAATGTGGTTGATCCAAAATCATCCGCGCTGTCTTTGATCACGGGCAGCATCGATGTGGGTATGTCGAACAATTTTAGCAGTTCGATATCCCAGCATCCGTCTGCAATATTATACATCATCGTCCGCGCAGCATTCGTGGCGTCGGTGGCATGAACACGACCTTCGGTTAAACGCCAGATCAGAAAAGTATCAATGGTGCCAAACATCAATGCACCCGCATCGGCCATGGCGCGTGCTCCCGCGACGTTTTCCAAAATCCATTTGACCTTGGTTGCTGAGAAATATGAATCCACTATCAACCCAGTTTTACGGCTGATCACATCTGCCCATTCATCGCGAATGCTGTCGCAATATTCGGATGTGCGGCGATCCTGCCATACGATGGCGTTGTAAATCGCGACACCTGTTGCCCGGTTCCACACCACGGTGGTTTCGCGTTGATTGGTGATACCAATTGCATCAGATTTTGCGCCTTTAACGGCGTCACGGCAAACGGTCAGGGTTTTTTCCCAAATTTCCTCGGGATCATGTTCAACCCATCCTGATTTCGGGAAATATTGGGTGAATTCCTGTTGCGCGGTTCTTACAGGCCGCAGATTGGCATCGAACAGGATTGCGCGGCAGGATGTTGTCCCTTGGTCAATTGCAAGAATTTTTGTCATTGCGTCGCTCCTGTGTTTCACCTTTTGTGTCGTCAAGGTTAGCGTTATACGTCGATTAAGCAAAGGAAAACCCCATGGCAGATTTCGACGTAATTATCATTGGTGGCGGTGTAAATGGTACGGGCATTGCGCGTGATGCGGCCGGCCGTGGGTTGAAAGTATTGTTATTGGAACAAAATGATTTGGCGTCTGGCACATCGTCAGGTTCGACCAAATTGTTCCATGGTGGGTTGCGGTATTTGGAATATTACGAGTTCAAATTGGTGCGCCAAGCATTGAAAGAACGCGAGGTGCTATTGGCAAACATGCCCCATATCAGTTGGCCGTTGCGGTTTATTTTGCCCCATCATCGTGGTTTGCGACCTGCGTGGTTTTTGCGCCTTGGACTTTATGTTTATGATTACATCGGTGGGCGCGAATTTTTACCTGCAACCAAGACGCTAAATCTGCTCACGCATCCAGCTGGTACGCCGCTGAAATCGTATTTTACCAAGGCGTTTGAATATTCGGATTGCTGGGTCAATGACGCACGATTGGTTGCACTGAACGCGCGTGATGCGGTGACCCGTGGCGCACAAGTTTTAACCCGCGCGAAATGCACGTGGATGGATTATGTTGATGGACAATGGGTGGTTGATTATCAAACCGCCGACGGCAGTGCGCGGGTGACATCGACAATTGCCGTTAATGCTGCAGGCCCTTGGTTGGAAGCCGTTCTGGAAAGTGCCGAAAAGCGGCAGGGGAAATTTGGCCTGCGATTGGTGCGTGGTAGCCATATCGTAGTACCCAAAATGTTCGAACACAATCAACCGTATATTTTCCAACAAACCGATGGGCGAATCATTTTTGCAATTCCATACGAAGGTGATTTCACCCTGATTGGTACCACAGATGCAGATCACATTGGCACAGCCGACAAAGTCGAATGCTCAGTAGAAGAGGCCGCCTATTTATGCGACGCCGCGTCGCAGTATTTCGAAAAACCTGTGCGTATGGATGACATCGTGTGGAAGTATTCCGCGGTACGCCCCCTGTTGGATGACGGCAGTAAAAACGCCGCCGCCGCGACGCGCGATTATATTGTGCGCTGGCACGGTGACGGATCGCGTGGGCCATTGTTGAATATTTACGGCGGGAAAATAACCACCTACCGCAAGCTGTCAGAAAAAGCGGTGAATATGGTGGTGGATCATTTCCCAAATGCCCGCGGAGCGTGGACGACGCATGCGCCACTACCAGGTGGTGATTTTGCCATAGATGGTGTAGCGGCAATCAAAAATAACCTACGCGGTGCCTATCCGTTTTTGGACGCTGATTGGGCGGATCGATTGGTGCGTGCCTATGGTACGGACGCGGCGATCATGTTGGGCGGTGCCGTCAAAGTCAGTGATTTAGGTTTGGGTTTTGGTGCGACGTTGACCGAACGCGAGGTCACATGGTTGATGCAAAACGAATTTGCGAAACGCGCCGAAGATGTTGTGTGGCGGCGTAGCAAATTGGGTTTGCGTATGGACACCGATCAAATCGAAGCGCTCGATAAATGGATGTTAACTGTCTAATCCAAGATCAAGGTTGGTCACCGTGTGCGTCAACGCACCAACCGATATGTAGTCGACACCCGTCGCAGCCACCGATGCGATGCGTTTCAGACGCATATTTCCCGATGCCTCAACCGTCATGGCGCCGTCCACCATGCTAACGGCGGCGGCCATATCGGGGTTCGACATATTGTCCAACAAAACCACATCAGCCCCGCCAACGCGCAACACTTCTTCGAGTTGTTTGAGTGTATCGACCTCGATCTCAATGGTGCGCATGTGGGATGCAAATTCGCGGGCACGTTTCAGCACCTGTTTCACAGATCCCGCCGCCGCGATGTGATTATCCTTGATCATGATCGCGTCGTTCAAACCGAACCGGTGGTTCGACCCACCGCCGTGGCGTACCGCTTCTTTCTCAACCAAACGCAGGCCAGGTGTGGTTTTGCGCGTACAGGTTATTTTGGCATGGGTGCCCTTGGTTTCGGCCACGAACGCGGCGGTCATTGTCGCAATGCCCGACAAACGCCCCGCGAAATTCAGCGCTACACGTTCGCCCATCAAAATCGATTTCGCATCGCCGTTGATTGTCATGCAAACATCTGATGGTGCGGCCACGCCACCGTCGCGGATCAAGGTTGTGACTTCTAGCGCTGGATCGACAATATGAAACGCAATTCTCGCAATTTGCATACCAGAAATAACACCCGCGTCACGCGCGTTCAGACGTGCCTGATACAGTGTGCCGTCGGGGATAACAGCGCGGCTGGTGACATCGCCAGAACCGCCCAAATCTTCGTCCAGGGCGCGCTTAATCATGTCATAAAGCAGGAAATCAGGGATTGCGGAATGGGTCATTATGGCTCCTAAACGTTGTCGCGCAGTTTTAATGCGTCGGCTAATGTCATTTCACTGCGCTTGCACAGGTCGTTGTTTTTTTCCGGAAAATCAGTGCGATAATGACCGCCACGCGATTCTTGGCGCAGGTATGCCGCCGCCGCAATCAGGGTTGCCGCCGCAAGCATGTTATCAAAATTGGTCGAGGCACCACCGTGATCCGTGTCCAGTTGCTTGATGAAGCGTAACGCCCTTGCCATTTCATCACCCGTTCGGATCACACCGACCCAATCAGACATCGCCTGACGCAATTGAAAAACCGCATCCTCGTCCACCAATTTAAAGCCAATTTGTGGGGATTTCAATTTGGTGTCGTAGGCGGCGAATTTACCGCTATCTAAGGCGCCCATAATACCGCCCGCCGCCGTGGCTGCGAAAACCAATGCCTCTAATAATCCATTGGACGCCAAGCGGTTTGCGCCGTGCAAACCCGTAGATGACGCTTCGCCTGAAACCCACAAACCGTCGATTGAGGATTTGCCATGAATATCCGTGGCCACACCGCCCATATGATAATGCGCCGCTGGCACCACAGGAATCGGTTGGGTCACTGGATCAATCCCACCCTTAAGACAAGCGTCCGATACAGCGGGGAATTCGTCAATGATATGTGCGCCCACTGCTGTGCGGGTATCCAGTGCGGGAACCATACCGTTGCGGTGTTCGTGAAAAATGGCGCGGGCAACAATATCGCGCGGCGCCAGTTCGGCATCTTTGTGAATTGCCTGCATAAACCGTTCGCCGTTTTTGTTTATCAAAATGGCACCATCACCACGTAATGCTTCGGTCGCCAGTGGTGCAGGGTCAAGACCCAAATCAATCGCCGTCGGGTGGAACTGTACGAATTCAGCGTCGGCGATTTTCGCACCTGCACGCGCCGCCATTCCCAGAGCCTGACCGCGCACGGATGGTGGGTTGGTCGTTTTAATAAACAAACTGCCCGCACCACCTGCGGCCATCAAATATGCTTTGGCCTGAATGACGAATGGCTTTTCACCATCCACAGACACAACGACGCCGCGCATTTGGTTTTTCTCGACGATTAAATCCAAGGCGCTGGCACCTTCCAGCACGGTGATCGAGGGCGTCTTTGCAACTGTTTCGACCAGCGTTTTCATAATGGCGGCACCTGCCTGATCACCCTTTACGCGTACGACCCGTGCAAAACTGTGCGCGGCCTCTTTGGACATCACAAAATCGCCGGTTTTGGTGCGATCAAATGGGGTGCCAACATCCGCCAATTCCAAAACATGTTCCTTGGCAGCGGCGGTTACGTATTTCGCAATCTCCGCATCCACAATTCCATCACCCGCTATCACCGTATCATATGCATGCGCTTCGGGTGTGTCGCGGTGATCCATTGCGGCGGCGACGCCACCCTGTGCCCATGCGCTGCTGGCACCAAAGCCCAATGGTTTGGGCGACAAAACCGTCACTGGGCGCGGCGCCAAGGTAAGTGCGGCGTAAAGCCCCGCCAAACCTGCCCCGATGATCAGAACATTGTGTTGCGAATTGTCGGCGTTCATTTTTTCAGATCGATCATGCGTTGCACGGCCAAACGCGCCTTGGCTGCCAATGCTTCTTCGACGAAGACTTCTTCGTTGCCAGTGTGCAATGACCACAGGATTTTTTCCAATGTGATGCGTTGCATGTGCGGGCACAAATTACAGGGTCCAAGGAAGTTTACTTCGGGGACTTCGTTGGCGATGTTCGCGCCCATCGAGCATTCGGTAATCAACAGAACTTTTTCTGGTTTGTTTTCGCGCACATAATTAATCATGCCAGATGTCGAGCCGCTGAAATCAGCCTCGTCCACCACGTCCGTGGGACATTCGGGGTGGGCAATGATCACAGCGTCAGGTTCATATTTGCGGTATTCGCGCAATTCGTCTGCCTTGAACTCGATGTGCACTTCGCATGCACCTTCCCAATAGACGATTTTTTTCTTGGTCAGTTTGGCAACGTTTTGCGCCAGATGACCATCGGGGGTCATGATGACCAAATCGCTGTCCATTGCGTTGATGATGTCGACGGCGTTGGATGATGTGCAACAGATGTCTGATGCAGCTTTCACTTCTGCGGTGGTGTTGACGTATGACACCACCGGTGCGCCGGGGTATTTTTCGCGCATTTTCGCGATGTCTGCTGCGGTTATACTCTCTGCCAAGGAACAGCCTGCACGGCTGTCTGGGATGATAACCGTTTTTTCAGGGCTTAAAATTTTTGAGGTTTCGGCCATGAAATGCACACCACCTTGGATGATCGTGCCTTGCTTAACGCGCGTCGCTTCGATTGCCAATTGCAGGCTATCGCCAACGATGTCTGCCACGCCGTGGTAAATATCGGGCGTCATATAATTGTGCGCCAAAATAACCGCGTCTTTTTCCTTTTTCAGTTTGTTAATCGCGCGAATATAGGGGGCGCGTTTCATCCATTCTGCTTCGGGAATAACACGATCCGCGCGTTCATATTGTACGGCGGTTTCCTTGAACATAGCGTCACTGGGTTCCAAGTCGAAGGCCGCTTCGAGTTGTGATTTCATTTCTGGTGAACCGGGTATGATCATGGCTTTTCCTTCGCGATAACATCGTTGGTGTATAAATAAGGTCGATTGGGGCAAATAGGAAGTGTTGATTGATTAAAGGTCAATCTCGATCACGCCGTCGGCATTTGCGGCACGTGATTGGCACAGGATGATGTTGTTTTCGCGTTGTTTGTTGGATAATACGAAATCGCGGTGCTCAACATCGCCTGAAATCAGCCCGCATTTGCACACGCCACAAATACCATCAGCGCATTTCATGTCCACGTGGACGCCGTTTTCCAACAAGATATCGGTGGTTGTACGATCCGCGGGAATGTGAAATTCGCGTCCCGATTTTGTTAACTTAAGTGTAAAAGCGTGGTTTTCATATTGGGGCGCCTCCGGGGCGGTGAAATATTCCAAATGACGGGCATCATCGGGAAATCCCGCATCTGTTGCCGCCGCAATCACGCCATCCATGAACCGATCAGGGCCACAGGTGTAGACATGGTGATCCGCGCGGTAATCGCCAAGAATAAAAGGCAGGTCAGCGCGAGTGTTTTCATCCGTGAAATGCAAATGGGTTTTGTCTACCCATGGCACCGCCGCCAAGATTTCAAGAAAGCCTGCATTTTGGCGGCTGCTGACGCAATAATGCAGAGCAAAATCACCGCCCATCGTATGCAATTCATGCGCCATGGCGATCATTGGGGTGATTCCAATGCCACCGCCCATCAGAAATGTTTTGGTTGCGGTGTGATCCAATGGAAAGTGATTGATGGGGTGCGAGATGAATATTTTGCGTCCCAAGGTAAAGATGCGGTGCATTAGTTTTGACCCACCTTTTCCATCTTCTTCACGTAGGACGCCAATTTGGTACTTTTTACGATCCGCTGGGTTTCCCGACAGCGAGTATTGGCGGATGAAACCAGGTGCGACAACCACGTCGATATGTGCGCCCGCAGTCCATGCGGGCAGGTCGGAGCCATCGGGCATGGACAGCTCGTATTGGATGACAGCGCGTGCGGTCTCGTTGATTTTGCTTACATCAAGATGCAAAACCTTAACATCTGATTTTGTTGTATATTCATGAAACAACCCGTCCGTGTCACCCGCAGCAACTCGCGCACGATGCTCGTCGGCACTGACCATTTTTTCATAGGCTTGAATGCCCTTTTCACGGTCAACTGGAAATGGAAATGGGTATGGGTGTGGTGCCTGGTCCGCGGGAAAAACTGCCAATGTTTGATCTACATAATCGATTTTCAAATTCTTTTGCAAATCTCGTACGTGACTGCCGTTTGTGGTTGGACGGTATCCCTCGTCTTGTTGGATTTCTAAATCCCACCACCACTTTTTCACTGTGTTGCGCTCGCCGTTACCGACCATATCGTCCAACTTAGCCAGCATCGGCGCCGCGGCGGGGATTTTCATCGCGGCCCACCGGAATGGTGCTTCGCTGAACAAGCCTTCCAAATTCCAGGGACATGTTTTCATGCAACGTCCACACATTGCACCCGCGGGGGATGTG
>TARA_R110002096_G_scaffold41405_8_pt1 | contig 19560 bp, 10 predicted proteins | sample TARA_R110002096 | Tara Oceans TARA_R110002096 (sample SAMEA4397295) | marine metagenome | biome: Polar Biome; feature: [DCM] deep chlorophyll maximum layer (ENVO:01000326); material: water (ENVO:00002006), including particulate matter (ENVO:01000060) such as... | depth 35 m
TCAAGTTTGGCAACACCACGGGGGATGAGGCCAACCACTTCCATCCCCTCGTCGAGGTTCCCTACGACGGGAAGCCCCATCCCTGCCCCCGCACATGGGAGTCGGCGATGCTGGCTGAGCCTATGCGCAAGGGCAACAAGAGACTACACAACATCCTCGTACGAGGGTGTGTTGGCGACCGTGCTGCCTCGGCATACATGGGCTTCCTCGGCGTGGTCGATTCACTGCCAGACCTCGACAAGTTCAAGGCTGATCCGAAGGGGTATGCTATCCCGACTGATCCGTCCGCGCAGTATGCGATGGTCAGTGCCTGCCTTGCCGTAGCAAGGCAGGGGGTCGTTGACCTCCCCATTGCAGTCCACTCGGGTGGGTTCGACTGGCTCGTCCATCTACTGATGAGCGTGCGCGGCGACCTCCGATCCTACGGGGCTCGCTCCGCGGTGCGGCGGGGCATACCGCTCGACGAGCATCCGCAATCAACTAACCTCCTATTCGATTAACCATGAGCAATATGAAAAGACAACAAGTCAACTACGCAGCCCTCGACATCGCCCGCGAATACAGCGACGAACCTCCGCTAGTGGGTCCCACCCCACTAGCACCCGAGGCGACTGATACCATGACAGTTACACTGAACGTATCTGTGGTCGTTGACCTCAACGGGGCTTCCCCAGAAGAGATCAAGACGAACCTCGAAACCACCATCCTGTATGGATATGAGAACGGCATGATCACAGGAGACTCGGATGCCGAAGTCCTAGAGCTGGACTACGATGTTGAGATCCTAGATCTGGACTTCGATCCCGAGGTTCTCCGCAGCCCGAGGTATCCGACAGAAGTTCTTGATCGCTACAAAGCCAACGAAGAGATCAACGCCCACTCAGAAAACCTCGCGCTCCTTGCCCACCACTTCGGCACGGAAGAAGAGATCAGCCACTGCGAACGTCGTCGTGACGGCGACCCCCAGAGTGGGGAGGAGGGCTACCAGATCCCCGCCCATGTGGTGCGGGCGATCAACGACTACTACTATCGCCTCGTCCAGCTAACCAAGGATTAATTATGAAACCATGGAAGTAACAATACTGATAACCTCCCGCACTGGGAAAAGATACCTAGCCGTCGAGGACGCTGAGCTGGGGCTGGTGTTCCAGAAAGGAATGCAAGCCCCAACCAAGGCAGCCGTGAAAGCCTGCTTCAACCTGCGCCGGGACGAGATCCTCGCCGGGGGGTCGGTTGAATACAGCAAGGGCGGATGGGTTCAACGCGTAAATGAAACGAACGAAAACAAATAGCAAACGAAAAACAAATATATGAAGACAGAAGAAACAAACCAAATGAAGGTTGCGCAGAGTCTAGTGCTCGCCAACTTCTCCACCACGGCACCATCAACCACACGGCTCAACCGAAGCGCGTCCGCAAGGGCAATCGCGGCGGCCAACGCTGGAGCCAATGCGGCTCGGACATACAACACGGTGCTCAACTCAAAGGGCACGGCGGTCGGTCGTGCCATCAGCATCCAGCAGCAGGCGGGTGTGGCCATCCGCCGCCTAGGATTGCCATGCCCAATGGGTGGCATCTACCTCCGGGTGAAGGACGTAACCCACGCGCAGAACATCTTTGACGATGCGGTGTGTGAGCTGGACGTAGCACGCGAGGATATCCTCGCCACCTACCCTGACCTTGTAGCTAAGGTGACTGAGAGACTCGGCGACTTCGTATCGGAGGTGGTGATACCCAACGCGTCTACGGTGGCGTCTCGTTTCACCATGCGGCTGGTCATCGTCAACCAACCCGTAGCTGTGAACAAGGGCGTGCTCGGTGGGCTGACCACCGAGGTAGCCAACCGTCTACGTGCGGACAGCCAGCGGCAGATCACCGACATGCTGCGTGCTGCTCATGCCGGACCCGTCGAGGACATGAGGCGGACGCTCGCTGAGTTCAGTGACAGGCTGCGCAACGCTGAGCGGCTCCACCTCTCGCAGTTCGACAAGCTGCGGAGCGAGGCGAAGAGGTTGACCAACCTCAACATCTTGGGGCTGCCCGAGCTGGACGAACTGATCGAACAGATCGCACCCCTCTGCCAAGGCCCCGCCTATGTGCCATCCGGCACCGAGCGGGTGGGCATCGCTGCCCAAGCCGAAGCAGCGTCGAAGAAGGCGGACGATACCCTCGCCGCACTCGGACTATAACCACAAACAACAACAAAAACAAATATGAAAACACATACAGTAGACCCAACGTCATTCGGGAATGACCATCCTTTATCCGTCGCCCTGCGCCGGGTATCCAGATACTGGCACCTCGCCTACTCGAAGCTCCTCTCCCTTGAGTGGGTGTGGGACACCTCGTTCCCCTTCGGGGCAACCGATGGAAACTACCTCCTCCTCAACCCGGACGGCATAGCCAAGCTCGCCAGCCGGAAGGGGGGTACTGACTACATCGCATTCCTGCTGGTGCATGAGGCACTCCATGCCCTTCTCGGTCACGGCTGGAGGTTGAGTAAGATGAGCGACAGGATGGCGGCCAACGAGGCGGCGGACTACATCATCAACGCGCTCATCGCAATCCGCAATCGTGAGCTGGGGAAGGAAGTGTTCCGCCTGATACCGGGGGTCCTCATTGATGAGGTTCTGTCTGGGGACAAATCAGTGGAGCAACTCTACCGCGAGCTGATCAAACCGGGGGACCCGAGTCCCTCCCTCCCGCCACCGGACGAACCGCCCCCCGAGACGGGTGATGAGCCCGATGGTAGCGAGGGCAGTGGTGAAGGAGAATCCGGCAGTGACTGCACACAACAGGACAAAGGGGATAGTGATGAGCCAACCACACCAGAGGAACAAGATACCTCGGGTAGTGGGGGTGGAGGGGATGCCGACGACGGAGGAACCCCCGAAGGATTCCCCGGAACGGGAGCACCGGACACCCGAGCACCCGAGTCTACCGACGGCGAGGACTACAAGGAGATTGTTGACAGGATTGAGGAGGACAACGACAGGCTGTTCACCATGGACGCCATCCACACCCAGATCGCCAGTGACATGGGGGCTACCCCGAAGCATCGCATCGCGTCCCATCGAGATGCCGGATACCAGATGCCGTGGTATGACATCCTACGTGAGTGGTTGATGGACACATCATTCTGCGGATGGAACAGCCCGTTCAATCACTCCATCCACAGTGCCACCGGACTGGTGGCGGCAGGGCGTAGCGGTCGAGCGGCGGGGACTATGGTCTGGGTCATCGACACCTCTGGTTCAGTGGGCGCGACGACCTTCGCCCGGTTCCTCGGTGAGGCACAGTGTGCCCTCGACGCGCTCAAACCGGAGGAGATGCACCTACTCTCCGTATCCCATGTGGTTTGTGAGGCGCTGATCTTCGAGCCGGGAGATAGCATACCCTCCCAGATGAAAGGTGGTGGGGGCACTCGCTTCCAGCCTGCCTTCGACTGGGTGGACGAGAACAACGTGCAGCCTGATGTCATGATCTACCTGACTGATGGTCTCGCAAGGGACGTCAATGAACTGGAGGCACCGGACTACCCGGTGGTCTGGCTCAGCACCTACGCCCACCGGAAGCATTACCCATTCGGTGAGGTGATCCAAGTCAGGGAGGGGCTGAGATAATGGGCAGGAAATACAACCTGAGTCAGGCCAAGTTCATCGAGAGGTTCAGGATGGATGACGACACCCGGGAAGAGCGCGTCGCCGTATATATCGACGACCTAAAGCGGGGGGACAGATCCCGTGTCCTGATGACGCAGATACCGTTGCAGTTGGTGACCCACCGGATCGACGCGAACAGAACGTGGGAGGATAATACGCGGGACTACTGCGACATGATCCTCGGCTACCGCGCCTACCGGATGTATCGGATGGAGTGTTCGAGTGTGTGTCTCTTCGCATGGAGTCCCATGACGGAGAGGTTCCACGCGACGGCGGCTTCGCGGGCGCCAAGGCCTTGGCCTCGCGGGCCTTTCGTCACCCGGTCGGGTCAGCGGCACATCGAGGAGGCCATCAGCAGAGAGGTGGGTTTGGAATCCCCGCATTCGTTGTGCGACTCGCTCGTCCGCACAGCACTGGTGTTGGATGAGGTCCCCCTCAAATTCAGGACGCTTGTGTCTTGGGTGCAAGAGGAACCGCTGAACAGGAAACCCATGGCCGCCTTGGAGGCAGCAACAGGGGATTTCTACCCCACTCTCGGTGGCAGAAGAATAATGGGTAGCGCGGATCTTCCCAATCCCCTACGGTTACTCCGGGTGCTGCGGTCATGGCCGCAAACAGTAGACAAGATGTTCGGGGTGGTCGATAGTTACGGCCTCCCCGACGGGTTGCTCGGCCTTACGCTGGAGCACGCAGACAATTTCAGAACCTTCTAGTTCTGCTAACCAAAAACAAATGAAAGACATTATGAAACACAAAGATAAAACAATTATAGACCTCGGACCTACACTGCTCACGCTGGTGAGCGAGTCCGGAGACCATCGAGCAGACCTCTTACTGTTCACCGCATTCGTCAACGGCATCAGCCTGCGATCCAACACCCTCCACATACCCACAGTTCGAGACCGGTTCATCGCGTGCATCTGGTTGATGAGTGGTTATGACTTGTGTGGGGGTGGACTAGTGGACGTATCCCGTCAGATCCGAGAATGGGTCAACGAGAGAGTAATAGACATGGAGGGTAACTCACAGTGAAGGTAACCAAATACCACCACAAGAATAGCCAGCTCCACATGATCCCGAATCAGTCGGGGCATAAGCTAGAAGTCACCTGCCTCTGCGGCCCCCGACTCAAGATGCACAACGGGCACATCATTGTGGACCACCGAAGTGGTCCCGGGTTCCGGGGTAAGTGGCGGGGTGAGGTGGCGAACTACGGAACCAAACTGCTAGACGCAAAGGGGGTTCCGCTATGAAGCTAACCGCTCTCCAATACATCTGCATGATCTCCGTCGTAGGATACACGTTCATGGTCTTCGGTATGGCCATCTGGTCCGTGCTCAGGGCTATGTTTGGTCGTCCGCCGGACATCACTCCATCCCCTCCACCGACACAACATAAGCATCGGGACTCTGAGATATAACTCTCTGACTCTCATTAGTTCGCGCCATTGGATCACCATCATCCCTACTATCGCCCATGTCTCTATAGACATCAGCATGGTAGGCATTGTTGGGGGTTCAATGGCGCTTTATTTTGTTGTACGCGTCGGCGATCTTCTGCTTGGAATACTTGATCGGCTTGGGTGTGGCGTCCGCCGGACATCACTCCATCCCCTCCACCGACACAACATAAGAACCGGGGCCCTCAGATATAACTCTCCGAACCTCATTGATCCGCGCCATTGGGTCTGAGACTTCCTCACTATCGGACATGTTGCTATAGGCTGTATTAAACCAACCCTTGTTGGGGTTCCAAGAGCGGCCTATTCCCAAGGACGCATCGCGGATCTTCTGCTTGGAATACCTGACCGACTTGGATGTGGCAACCGCTTGGATTTCTCTCGGACTCATCCCGAGGCCTTCCAAGGTGGTAATTGCTTGGTGTAGGCGGTACTGATTCTTTGCCACCGCAATGTTGAACTTATCTATCGTCGGGGCTACGTCCTCAAGAGGCATAGCCCGACCACTGGTGAGCGACCAGCGAAGCTGGACTGCCTCGTCCTGCGTCTTCTTCAGGGAGCGGAACATCTTCTTGGCTACCTCGTTCCGGTCGAGGAACACGGCGCGTCCACCGAGGACCTCACCCATGATGAGTTCAAATTTCTTGGTCTCCCCCTCCCGGGTTACGGCGCGGGCTTTACGGAACGACGACGGCTCAAGCGTGGCTTGATAGAAGTGCCACATCAGCTTCTTGGTAGATGTCACCACATCATCTGTCTCCAGCGCGATGGGGTTGCCATAGTCGTCCTCGTTGCCGAAGGTCTCTGTCAATCCAGTGAATGCGATGTTGGTCCCGATCACCTCGCCGCTGATGTAGCGAGCCAAGGAGTTGAGTGTTCCGGGGCGGTCGGTTTGCCATCCCTCGGATGCGATTGCGAAGATGTCTGTCACCATACTGTGGGGTAGTAGGTAGGTGAGGTCCACCGTCTGGATCTGGTTTCCCACAAGACGAGCAACGAAGTCGTGTTCGCGCTTCCACTTCGGCTCCCCGAGCCGGATGTCGGCGCGTTCCTCGGCGGTGAGGTCGCGGGTTTCTTCGTCCTCCCCGTCCTCGTCGTCGGCCAGCGAGCTGATGACTGCGTTCGCCGCCATGTAGGCGGTGGACAATACGAGCTTACCTCCGCCCGCCACGGTCGCGGAGAACCCAACTAGGCGGCGGACACCCCGCGTTGTCTCGCCTGCTTGGATTTCTGCAACCGCCAGCGGGATGGTGTTGAACATGGTGCGAAGCACCTCGGACTTCCAGCGAAGGAAGGGGAGGACAGCGAGGCCGAGAGGCGAGCGGTTGAACGACTTGACTACGGCCAACTGCTGTGAGTGGGTCGGGAACGTCAGCTTCACCTTGTATGCAGCGTATGCCTCGGACTCGGTCTCAGACTTCCTGTCTCCGTAGTGGTCGCGGATATTGTTCAGCTCCTGATAGTAGGCGTTGACCTTAGCCATCGAGTCCACCCAGTTGTTGACGTTTGCCAGACTCTCCACTAACCAACTGGCTGCGGTGGGGATTTTACTCCCCGCCCACGCTGCCTTGAGCTTACCCATATCCCCGGTAGCCTGCGCTTCGGTGATGAGCTTGAGCATGGCATCCGCTTGCTCCTGTGTCCCGGCAGCGAAGCCGCGCATAAGGTCGAGGGTCATGCGTCCTTGCGCATCATCGCGCACGATCTGCAACTCAGTGAGGCGGCGGATGTGGTCGCGTTGCTCTTGGGTGGAGTTATCTCCCGCGTCGAAGTTGGCGAGGCGGGAGATATTTATCGCCTCCGCCATCGCTGAGAAGTTGAACGGGTTGAGTCCCTGCGCGGTGGTGAGCAATCCGTTACTCACCATGTTCCGTGACCAGTAACCAACACCGAGGGAGGTCTTGGCAAACACGGAGACTCCGCTAAGCCATGACGCTGCCCGGGTGACTTTGTTGACAGCGCGTTGCCCAGAGGTTTCAAGTGCTGGTCCGCGGGGAACAAACTCATCGCGGATGGCGTTGGCGATATCCTTCTTAACGTACAGTCCAGCGAGTGCATCGAACCTATCCTCCAGCTTGGACGGGAACAGAAGCTCCATCCCTTCGGCGGGTTCTTTGCTGGCAAACCCGAGCTTGAGCGCGGTCTCGGAGAAATCTTTGAGGAAGGTCTCGTTGGCGGCGAAGCGGGCTACACTGTGAAGTGTGCGGACGGCTACCTCGAAAGGATCTTTCACCTCACCGAGGAGGGCGCGAAGCGGAGCCTCGATGTCCTTCTTGGTTTTGAGGAGGTTGAGATCCTTGCGGAGCATCGCCACCCCATCCAGTGTGGAGTTCTGCTTCGCTCTCCTGTCCAGTGTGAGCAGGTATTCGTCCAGCTTCACCATGGTCTGTTGGGCAATCTCGTCTTTGGACATCCGCTTGTTATCCTTCGCGGCTTCCTTGATGACCTGCTTCTCAAACATCTCCTTGGATGCGAGCGTGCGTAGAGCACCGAAGTCGATGGACTCTCCGGTCTCCGGGTCGGTGAACACCGCGCCGGACTTGACTGCATCGGCGTAGGCTGGGGTCTTGAAGTAGCGGTAGGTCCGGGTCAGGTAAACATCGTTGCTCTCATCGAACCCGATCTGCACCTTGTGCTTATTGATGCGTCCACGGAACTCAACCATAAAGTCAACCACATCACCGAGTCCATTGTCGCGGAAGATATTCTCCTTCGCCTTCTGGGTCTTGCGGAAGGTGCTGGCCATGCGCGACGCAGCGGCATCGTAGAGTTCGCGTTCCTTCTCATCCTTCTTCTTCTGGAACTCACCCCAAGCCAAGCCCTTACCCCGGAGGGTAGCCTTGAATGCTTTGAGTTGTTTGCGGATAACCTTGCGGTCTGCCTCTACCACCATCGGCGCGGTGGTTCCAAACACCAGCATGATGTCCTCCAACGAGAACCCGGCTTCGAGTGCCCGCTTCTGCATGGCGGGGAAGCGTTTGTGGAACTGCTTCATGTCATACTCGACCGCCTTGTTGGTGCCGTTGAGGACATCGAGAACCATCTGGAGTTCCGGGTGCCCCATGTCGTAGAACGTCGACCGAGCCTTAGTCCAGATATTGTCCATCTTACTCTTGTTCCCGTAGACGGGGAGGGCGAAGCGGGTGCGGTCTTCCTGTCCGTTAATGATGCTGTTGTCGAGGGCGTTGAGGAATGCGGTGCTGTCTCCCAGCTCGCCCGAAGGGGCGGGTTCTGGGCTAGGCAGCACCCCTTCGTTGCGTAGTGCCCGGAGGTTACGCGATACGATGCTGATCTTCGCAGCCGTTCCGGAGCTGAATGCTTCAGCGAGACGACCTTTGAGTATGTCGATGTAGTGCGCGATGGCATCGACTACTCGGGTGAACATACCCGGATCAGTATCTCCCAAGTCAAGTAAGCGATCAATGGTGTCCTCCCGTGTTTCACCGAAGGCGAGGCGGGTGGTCTGTTGGCGGAACCATTCGCGTCCGAGATCGGCGTCAGTCCAAGCCCCACTCTCGCGGTCGGCTTGGATGCGGGCGACGGTCTCGGCGTAGTCAAGGCGCATCGCTCCGTAGTAGGAGTGCTCAAGCTGAGTGCGGTCGCTCTCGCTCATGTTGACTGCCAGCGAGACGTAGTCGTTCTCGCTCATCACTGAGTCAGCGGAGAGTTCGGCAAGCTCCTCGTCGAGGGTGGCGCGGATGACTCCCTCTGCATGGGTGGGGGGTAGGCCGCGAACCATCTCTTGGAGATGCACTCGGTTGACGCGGACGATGCTCGGTTCGGCACGGCGGGTTCCCATCACACCAGCTTGAGTATCATGGAACTCGATGACCATGCCCTCTGGCATCATGGATTCCAGTGCTGCTTCCGGGTCAATGGTGGCGTCCCCGGTGCCGGGTGACGGAAGGGCGTTGCGGGTATCTCCAGCATCTCCTCCCGTCTGGTCCCCCTCCGTGAATCCTTGGGTGAGGTTATCTATATCTTCTTGGGTGGCCTCACCGAATATCTCCTCGTTGAGTGCTTCACGAACCTCGGCGGCCTCCGCTGCGGTGTCTGCCACTCGGCCACCCACCACCTTGTCATCGAAGTAGATGGTGAACTGAACCGAGCCATCCGATCGGGGGGACTCCTCAATGCGGGATTGGTAGCGGGCACGCGACCCATAGACTCCACTATTCTCCGTTTCGATGCGGGAGGCGTGGTAGTTGAACTTGTCCTCTGCCGCGTCCACTCGGTCGGCGTTGTGCATATCCCACCGGGCGTCGGTGGTGAAGGTGCGGCGGCTGGTCATACCCATGCGGGCGAAGTCCAACAGCTCGTCCACGGCACTCCGTTGATTGCGGAACTTCTTTGGATCGAGGCCGAAGAACTGGAGCACGGAGTCTACCACCCGCGACCACACGCTTCGTTGTCCGGGGAGCGCGAGCCCCTTGAGGATCGTCTGGAACTCGGGGGCGGTGAGTGCGTAGGAGATGAACTCCGCGTCGGATTGCAGGCCGTGCATGACGGCTGGGCTGACTGCCCCTCTCTTCCCCGCGAGGTTAGCTGCGAGCTGGCGGAGCTGAGTGATGCGGCGGGAGGCAGCGATCTGTGCGGGGGTGGTCGGGTTGGATAGCACGTTGACCGTCGCTCCGTGGAGGAGTTCGTGGACAAGCACATCACCGAGACCACGCCCGTTGTGTTCGTTCAAGTTGAGGGTGATTGTGTTTGACTTGGCGTCGTAAAGTCCGGCGAACCCGTTGTCCATTTCAACAACCGATAGGTTGACAGTGCGGACGAAATCTCCAACACCACTGAGTAGGACGTCGGCTACCAGACGCAGATGCGGTGGGCCGGACTTCTTGAGGACTTGCAGGGCATTGATCATGCTCTCGGAGTCTCCACTCTTCAGCCCGAGGGTAGCCATCTCCGCTGTATTGGAGGCGTGGGCTGCGTCCCGGAGTGCGGGGTCAATCGCGGAGAGGGAGGCGAACCTTCCATTCTTCGCTCTCTTGCGGACCCTCTTCATCGGTAGGCTAGGGGATTGCATTGTGGGGATTATGTTCCCACTCTCATCGGTGTCCACGCCGGGGATGCTCCCGATGTCGGGGTTCCCACTCCAAAGAATAGTAGGTTTGTGGTTCATCTCCCCGATGCCGGACAGCTCAACGGAGGATGTGACGCCTCGCAGCTTAGTAATGAGCACCTTCTGGTTGCGGTCATACTCCTTCTGGTTGAACTTCTTCCGGTCTGATTCAGCCAATAACTCCATAGCCTTGGATGTTAGTCCAGCATACTTCGGGCGCGGGCCTCCGGAGTCCGGGTGTGTTTGTGCGAGGGCGGTGAGTTGATCCCACAACTGGTCGGCGGAAGACTGGTTGTAGAATTTCCCGAGTCGGGACACCTCACCCTTGATCAGATTTTGGGCTGCGGGCTTCAGCTCCGCGTATTCACCCTTGAGGTCCTCCAAGCGTTGCTTCGCTTTAGCCCACCGCGACATCAAACTATATATCTCTTGGGCTGGGTTGGCCTCCGCCAAAGCGGTAGCCTGCTCAGTGAGGCGGAGAGCGTGGTCGTCTTTGACTGATGCCTCGGCGCGAAGCCTCCCGGCGTGCTGTGGTAGTTCCGTGAGCATCCTCAAGCGTTGCTCGTTGAGTTGGTCCCGCCGCCTACTGGCGATGGCTTTCCGTTGGTCTCTCCCTTCGGTGTTCGCATACAATTTAGCAATATCATCGGATACTCCGTAGAACTTAGCAAAAGACTCAGGGTTACGGCGGGTCTTGTGGGGTTTATCTACGAGGGTATCTAGCCTCTGGATGTATGGTTCCAGTCCTTCGATTCTCTCGGAGGCGACTAGCTCATCAATACGCGCCGCCTCCTGTTTAAGGGCGTCGCTCTTGTCCTTTATCTCAGTGATGCGGGATGTCTTGACTTCCAACATTCTCTTGATTGGTCTGCTCTCCCCTGTGTTGGCGGGGCGGGTGCCGTCCAACTGTGTACCCGTGCCGAACACATTAAGATCCTCTTGCAGCTCGTTGAGTTCGATTAGGGCAGACTCAATGGATGTGACCGTCTTGTTTTGCTCGGCGGTGATGTCCATCAGATCGGCTTGCATGTTAGACGCAGCCTCCATGTAGAGTCTGCGATAACGCTCCCGGTCGCTGGCATCTTCGATGAGCGCGTAGTCGGTAGGGTCTATACCCATATCCCTCTGCTCGATGTCGATGCCCTCTTGCACGGCTTTGGCTCTGCTGGCGTCCTTGCCTTTTTCCACCGCCACTTCCGGGGAGTCTGTTGACTCGGCGGCAGGGGCGTTGAAGAACGGTTTGGCCTCCGACGGGGTGCTTATCGGGATCTCGACATCACGCCCAATATTTTGGGGCACGGTGGTTGGGGGGAGCCATCCGTTTGCAATGAGGAGTGACGCGACCCGTTGGCCTTCGGGGATCTTCCCGGCGCGTAGGGCTACCAGCAAGTCGACCCCCTCACGGAACTCGAAGTTATCGTGCATCGTCCCACTCAAGATGTCGAGGAGCTGTTCACCCCTGAGGTCCCCGAGCCCTTGGATATTGAGTCTACGGCCCATCGTCTTGGCCAGCGCAGAGAATGCCTCCTCCACTGCGGGGATCTTCATAGCGGAGTAGAGTTCACTGACCACCCGCATGGAATGGGAGTGGGTGAGCAGGTCGTCCCCGAGGGACGGCTGCACCGCTGTTTGCTCGGAGGCTTCGACGAAGTCCGCGTGGAGCATCTGCCCATCCGGGTCTTTCTGGAAAGCAAAGAGCTCGTCGAGGATATTGCCTGTTTCAGTTCCGATGTTATTATATAAATTCTCGGCCCTCGCCTCGGGGGTCTGGTCGTATGGTCCGCTGATGTCACCACTGTCGGGAAAGGGGACGGTTGAGATACTCGACCTATTTTGGACTTTCTCCCTCTGGGCATACTTGCCCGCGCTCCGTTTAAAGCTCATCTGGAGAACTGGGTTAGATTGGTTTAGGTCGCCAGTCGGGAGCGTCCGGAACTTGCCAGTCAAAGATGTAGTCCCCGCGAATAGGAGTTTTGCGTAGGCGAGAATAACAGACGCGGGTTCCCCTCCTCCAAGCTTATCTGGATAGATCAGGGAGAGTTGGTCTGCGATGATGTCGAGTGGCAGCCCACCGAAATGTTTCTGGATGAGTGGGACCACCGCGGTCAACGCCGCGTTCGCCGTCACATCTGCTGCGCCCACTTTCCTGATGATATCTTCCTCTACTTTGAGGCTGACATCAAGATCGCTGAACGAACCGCCCGTGCCTTCCGCGTAGGCTTCGAGTTTCGGGGCATTCAATCTGCCGCTTTTAATCTGCCTGCGGACGCTGTCCACCAGATGTTTGGTCACAAACTGCGCAAGCCGATACTCGTTGAATAGGGTGACGAACTTACTGGTGGTTTCCTGAACCACTTCCTCGATGTACTCTTCGGAGAACGGTAGGTTGCGGTTGCGGTTAGCTGGGTCCGATTTCTTGTTGCCGAAGAGGATGTTTTCGGCGTTCTTTTTGAGCCCCTTCGCCTGTGCTTGGAAGTAGCGGTCGCTCGATGGGTCATCGAACTGGGACTGGAATAGATACTCCGCCGTGGCCGCCCGACTGTCCGGGCCACTCACGCGGTTGGCGGGTGAATACTTCCGGGACATGGGGATGTTGGCCCCGGGGAGTATGGGGTTGTCCAACCCAAAGTCACCGGGCATGTAGGTGCTGACCACAATCCCATTCTCCTCGACAATGGATGGGTTGAGTTTGCCCTCGAACGTGGTGGGGACTCTAACCGTCCAGCCTGCGGCGAGTTGGGCGCGGGTCACGGCTGGGTTGTTAGTGAACACCCCGCGAATGACAAGCTCGCCGTTGATGGTCTCGCTATCGTCGTAGGGGGCTAAAGTGTTACTGACTCCGGGAATCACTTTGGCCTTATACGTCTTCGCTTTCTTCTTGCCTCTGTTCAGTTTGTAGTCCCAACCAATCGCCGCCTTCTGGAACTCTCCTGTTTCGGGATAGGCAGCGCGGACAGCTTCCCCAAGTCTCTGGTTGGCTGCTGCAATGTAGAGCTGGGGGGTGACATAGCGTCCACCGTCTTTTACGTGGTCGGGCTTACCTTTAGAGAACGCGAAGAACGGTACGTTCCGCCCACCGAGGGGCACCACGGTGGTGTACTCCTCAGACAACGAAGCTAGTTCTCCTATATCTGTTAAGGAGATCGAATGAACTAGGCCGCCTCTTCCGATTTTGTAGCCCGGCCCAGCACCCTGAGCCACCAAAGCATTAAACAAGCTTTTCTCCCGATCTGTCCGGAAGTCCGTGGTGAACTTCTTACCGGACTTCACGGCTTTGCCTTTCCACTTGGTGTTGGCTGGGGTGAACGCAGTCTTGGGTGTGTAGCCCTTCTTGTAGACCCCGAGTTCCTTGGTGGTGGATTTAAACCCAGCGTCAGCCTCAATGATTTGATACAACAGCTTCTGCCTAACCTCTTCAGTAAGTGCCTTGGTCTGTTGGATCTCGTCGTGGAGGGGTTTGCCCAGATCGCGGATGATCTTCCCTACGGCCTCCGTAGACATCTTCTTCAGATCCCCCGTAAGTCTGATCTTGGTTGCGCTACCGAGTTCGTGGGTTTTGTTCTGGTCGACTTTAGCGGCTACTCCGCGCATAAGGTCCTGATGACCTTGGAGCACGGCGAGGAAATTATCCACGCGGTCGCGTAGCTTCGGGAGGCCCGTAACCTCGGGAGTTTCCTCCGGGTCTGTGGGTTCCACTTCCGCTTCAGTCTCGGGCTCGGTCTCCGCTTCGGGAGTCGCTTCGGGATTCGCTTCGACTTCGGGATTCGCTTCGACTTCGGGAGTCGCTTCGACTTCGGGGCGGGACGCGATGTCTGCCTCCCACCCGGCAGCGCCGTTGTTGAAATTCAGAATGTCTTGCTTGATCTGTGTCAGGGACTCCTGCACATCTCTCCCAGCCTCCATGCGTATCCGGTTCTCGACGTAGGACTTGGCAACTCCGACCGCTTCGCGCATATCTCCCACCATCTCCCGCTGGGTGGCAATATACTCCTCCGACACTGGACCCATGTCCGCTGGTGGGTTATCCAACAACCCCTCAATAGTGTTAGCTGTCTCCCCGATGGTATCGAGGTCCAGAGTGCCGACGTCCTTGAGTATTTTCAGGACTTTGGCCGAGCTGTCAGCCCAGTCGTTTGTCCCCATGCCGAGCTGGAGCTGATTGAGGATGCCGAGTTGCATCTCGAAGTCGCCGGAAAATCCGTCATCCGCTTCGACCATGCTCTGACTCGCCTCGGAAATTGTGGACGCGATTGCCCGGTCCATCTCCATCTCCGACTCAGTTTGCGGGGAGATGAGTTCCTCACTGTGGGTACGAGCGAACATATCCTCGGTGTAGGCATCACGTTGGGTAATTTGAACCTCCAGCTCTAGGGCAGCCCGCCCTGCGGCGTCCCCCTCCCCTGCCCTCTTGAGGTCTCGGATGGACTTCTTCCTGCTGGCGATGTCTTCGTCGATCTTGGCAAGGTCTGCGTCAGGGATTTCCTGCGTTTGGGGGGTAGGGATAGCCTCCCCTGTGCGGCGGGCTTGCTCCTCGGGGGTGACCTCGGCTTCAGGTAGTTTACCCTCGACGAAGCTCATCTGCCCTTGGCCGAGCTTTGAGAAGAGGATCTTGGATACGTTGCCCCGCTTCTTCGGTGCGCTGGGTTCAAGCTCGGCTTCGATCTCAGGTTCGGGTTCGGGTTCGGTCGCAGCCTCTGGGGTGTGCGGGGTGATGTCCAGCCCGTAACGCTTAGCGAGACGCCCGATGCGGTAGGGGTTGGTGTCAGTCTTTCGGTCTAATACTTCCGCCGCCCCGTCCATCGCAGGCAGGTTGCGGAGGACTACCTTGTAGACTTCACCCTCCTTGTTGCGTTTGACCTCAAAGAAGTTATCGACGCCAGACTCTTGGACTTCATCCGGGGTTGGGAAGCGATACTCGCGCTTCCCTGCGTTGACGAAGTAGGTGCCATCCTCCGTGACAGGGAATCCTGTGTTGTGGGTGACCATCCCGGAAGCCGCGCCGAGGCGGGGGCCGAGGAGAATCCGGGTCGGTGCATCTTCCCCGGTGCCGGGGACATACTTGGTGCGCTTGCCTTGGGTAGAATCGCGCTTCTTGGAGCGTGGAATGAAGTAGGCGTTCTCACCTTCGATCTGGATCATCCCCTCTTCGTCGCCGTAGTGGACGTAAGTGTTGGCGAGGTCGGTGAGCATCACACCCTCCTCCATGTCATTCTCGAACCGTTGGGTGGAGAGTTCTTCGTCGGGGATGTCAGCAGCCTTGCGTGCTTCGGCCTCTTCGAGTTCGACAGCAGCCTTGGCATTGCGCTCTCCGGCTTGGGTAAGATACCCTTCGAGCCTGCGGGCTAGGATCTCAGCGGTCGCTGGGCTATTCGCCATACGCAGATCCTTACCGACTCGGGTGAGGAGGGACACTTGTGCGTCCATCGCCATGCCGATGTCGTTGCTGTTGAGCGGGGACGCGAGCTGGGACACAGCAGCGGAACTACCGCCCATCGCGGCACCGATGATGAAGGCGTTCCACGTTTGGTCGATCCGTTCAGATATCGGAGTGTGGCGGTCGAGTGCCGCGTCTTCCACACGCATCTGAATGTTCTGGTCGATGGACTCCTCAACGCCTTCGTCAACTGATTCCTTGAGGGTGGTGCGGACGTAGTTCTTCCACGAACTCGCTATGTTGGTGCGGAGGGCTTTGCTGAACGCGGCATCCGTGATAGCCATCGCTGCGTTGTTGTTGACCTCGTAAAGCTTTTTCGCCTGTTTGTAATTAAGGGCACTGAGTTCGACCTTCCGGAGTCCGGTGGCTTTCAACTTTCCGGCGGAATCAAGGGCATCATCTGCTAGGGACATCGGGCGGATTCTCCCGGTTGCCAGTTGCTCCGTGGCACCTTTCCCGAGGAAACTCATCCCCATCACGGTGAGTGCGGTTCCGATACCGGCAGATACGGCGTAGCCAACAGCGTGCTTGTGCTTCTCCTCATGCGTTAGGTCCTCGCCGAGCTGGCTGTAGATCGAGGCGTAGGCGGCACCGGACGAACGAGTGAACGCGACAGCACCGACAGGTATCAGTTTCTCCACCGTGGTCAACTTGCTGGAAACCTCCGCGCCCACTCGGCGGAAGGTGGAACCGAGCATGGCTTCGTTACCTACTGTGGCGGCGGTTCGGGTGAGTGCCGCGGTCTCCTTGGAGAGTGCCCCGACGGAAGTTTTCATGGACGCCCTCAAGGTCCCACGGACTCCACCCTTCACTGCTTGGCGGACACCCATGTAGAGCCCGCCTGTCCCTATTGAAGCGAGAATGTCCACGCCGACCTGTGGGACGGTGTTGATAAGCTCCATTCCGAGACCATACTCATCACCGAACATCCGCGAATACTCTTGGCGGTCTTGTTGGTCTTTACTCAAGGCGAGCATGGCTCTGGTCGAACCCTCACTGCCATTCAGGGAAAAGAGTCCCAGCGGGAGGCCCACCACGGCATTGACCGCCGTCATCCCAAATTGTTGGATACGTTCCGAAACCCCGCTGTAGTTGTTGTCGTCGTCGAGCCACTTCTCCACGAACTCGGAATCAGTAATCCCTTGGGCGCGGGCAGAAGCCAGCGCGGAGACGGCATCATCACTATTACCTGTAATATAGGACAGGTAGGTGGGGGTGTTGGCGTTCAACTGATTTATCCGTTCATTCTTGGCGACGTTCTTTTGCTCCTCATCCAGTCCGGACGCGTCGAGTTCTTGATTGAAGCGTCTCTTGGACGGGATCAGCGATGGGTGGATTATGGGGCGTCCCAGCTCGTCCTCACTAATACCAGACCCCAGTCTATCGGCACGGTAGGAGGTGCCTGTGTGTTGGGTCAGGTAGGCGTTACCGAAATTCTCGATCTCTTCTGGGCTGTACTCTTTCCGTAGAGCCTCGTTCTGCTTCAGCTTCCGCACGAAACCACTAGAGTAACGCGGCGCGTCCCCGCGGTCTTCGACAAACCCCACAGCCTCTGCTATGTCCGTCACCGCATCGGCGGCTGTTTGGAACAGGGAGCCTACTACCTGTTTCCCTCCCTCCCACACCTTCTCGGAGGTAGTGCGCTGGCTGTTCTCGGTCGCCTTGCGCCGTGCGTCGGCATCTTTATTAAGACTGCCCATGAGCCCCGCGTCACTATTGACCATGCCGCGGACAACATCTTCAAACGGATATGCCCGACTCAACTCTCCGTAGGTGGTTTTCCCACCAAATGCGGAGCGGAGGTAGTTGGCTTCGATAGTGGGTAGGTCGCGGGCTTCGATAGCCCCCGAGGAGAGAAGTGTGTCGAGGTGGTTGTCGAAGTTCTCCCGGGTCATGTTGGGCCCAGAGAAGAATCCGCGAGTGCCGTCCGACTCTTCGATTGCGGTGATGGGGAGATCGCCCCGGCGGACAGCGTCCATGCGCGCTGTCCGCACGGCTGCCCTATCAGACACCAAAGGATTGACCGCCTCAAGAACCCCATCATCCGCCACCATCTCGGGGGAGACTTGCTTCATAGTGAGGTAACGACGTAGTGGGGCGGCTTTGGCGCTGACCTCCGGGTCGAGTGGGTCGTTGTGTTCGTAGTAATCCAGAAGAGTTCTGGCATCACGATCCGCGTCGGGGGCGTTGGGAGCCGAGAGGGCTGCGTTGAGGGATTCGAGTTCCTCGGGGGTGGACTCTTTGTGGACTAATCCCTCCCTATTCACTAGACTCTGAGTGAGGTCACCCACACCGATGGCTACGTCCTCCCCATACTGTCCGTCCTTGTAGTAGTTCGTCCGGACGTAATCGGTGTAGTCACGGATTCGTTGGATGGGATCGGCGTCGGTTGATTCCGCAGTCCAGTCAGTGTAATTCTTTAGCTCCAGCATAGTGGTTTTGGGGGTTGGGGTTGGGGGCGTGTTGGCCCCCTATGTTAATTCTATTCACCGAGGCGAATGATGTCGCTGCTTACACTACCCGGGGTGCCCGGGGGTGGGTTCAACGGGCGTGAATCTGGATGGATTAGCGTGTCATTACTGATTCTTCTCCCGAGTTCGAGTTGGTGGGCTGGGTCTTTTGTACTGGCCTCAAACTCAGCGATCTCAGCGGCGGTGCCGTAGCTTTTCACAACAACCGCAAGTGTTGCAGTAGCGCCGGGGGGCAGCCTATCCGGATCGCCCGCAAGATCCTTTTTTTCGAGTTCTAACTCGCTAGCTTTAACTACCAACCTGTATCTCCGCTCCTCCTGTTTCGCCTGCTGGGCTTGCTCGGCCTTGCTCAATGTCCTGTTTCGCAACCAAGTAGCTTCGAATTTCTTGGCGTCCACAAGATCGAGCGGGGTGTCCAGAGCCAACGGATAACCGAGTCTTTCTTGCACCAGCTCCAAGTACTCGGGCGGTCCTGTGTAGTTTTTGACGGTGTACGGTCGGACCTCGGTGCCGAGGGCATTCGTGGCATTTCTGACCGCGGCACTTATCGCCGGGCCTCCGGCAGCATGGTTTACACCCACCAGACCGATGCCGCGGACTTTGTCGGCATGGTTGGTTTCGGGATCAGAGATAATGTCGTTGAGGAGGTCCTGCACGGGGGCCAAATCCCGGTGCATCTGGTTCTTCCTGCGGGCGGTATCCCGCGCCACCTCCAGAGCGAAGGTGGATTTTTCAAATTCGAGGGCGCGGATTCGCTTGTGGTCATCGGTCTTCTCCAACGCGCTGTTGTCCACGTAGGACTGCTGGAGCCCCTTGTTGATCTTTTGGAACATGGCGGAGGCGAGATGCGGGTCTTTGATCGTCCCGAAAGCCTTCCGGAAGAGGCGCTTGCTCAGAGGTTGGATGTCGCGCTCGAAGGAAAGCCCGTCGGACATGGTCGCGGTTGGGGCGGTATATGTGGTGTCAGGCGGCCGGGACTCCTCCCGAGGGGACTCGGGTATCATTGGGGCGCGGGCTGCTGGGTCCGAGGGGATTGACATGTCTGTTACTTCGGGTTTTAGAGTTTAGATCGAGCGGACTCCCCACTTCAGTCTTTGGCTTTGTTGGTTGGGCTTAGCTGGCATATACCACATCCCTGACTTTTTTTCTGGCGGCTCTCCACTGTCTTATAATTTCATCCTGCTCAGGAGTCGACCCTTCTTTCTTGCGTTCGCCGTAGTCGAGACTCCCAGCCCCCTCGGGTGGGTCGGTCAATCCGGCAGCCTCCAACGCAGCCTTGAACTTGTCGGATTTAAATTTCGCCTTCTCATACGCAGATGCGGATTTTTTAGCAGCCCCGTAGGCCATACTCCACTCATTAAGTCGGTTTGCTGCGGTGTAGATTCCGGCTATCGGATTCATGGCGGATTCGTAGGTTGAGCGGAGGACTCCCGTATCGGCGTATTTGTCAAACTCTTTTTGGCGGGCCT